>Ga0335074_10002332_pt1 | contig 25843 bp, 18 predicted proteins | sample Lox_Sample_23_FD_206715 | JGI IMG/M metagenome (GOLD analysis project Ga0335074, IMG submission 206715) | Soil microbial communities from Loxahatchee National Wildlife Refuge, Florida, United States - Lox_Sample_2.3 | ecosystem: Environmental > Terrestrial > Soil > Wetlands | place: USA... | reverse complement strand
CACAATCGACGCCACCATCTGGCGCACGTACTCCGGATCGATCACCACTACTTTCTCCGTGCCGCCATCGACCGTCGGCCGCTCGCTGATCGGCAATGGCACCGTCGCTCCGAAGTCGGTAGCCGCTGCCAGTTGCAGCACATTGCCTTCGCTCTGCGGCTGCGCCTTCGTCAGGTCGGGCGCGAGGAAGCTGATCTCGTCGAGCACCCGTTCCATGATCGTGTGCAGGCGACGTGCACCGATATTCTCCGTCGTCTCGTTCACCCGAAACGCAAACTGCGCCATTTCTTCGAGCGCCTCGCGCGTGAACTCCAGCTTCAGCCCTTCGGTCTCGAGCAGCGCTGTCGACTGCTTGGTCAGCGACGACTTGGGCTCGGTCAGAATGCGGATAAAGTCTTCAACCGTGAGCGAATGCAACTCTACGCGAATCGGAAATCGCCCCTGTAGTTCGGGAATCAGGTCGCTCGGCTTTGATACATGGAAGGCTCCGGCAGCGATGAACAGAATGAAATCCGTCCGCACCATGCCGTAGCGCGTATTGACCGTCGTGCCTTCGACGATGGGCAGAATATCCCGCTGCACGCCTTCGCGCGACACATCCGGACCGTGCCCGCCTTCCCGGCCTGCGATCTTGTCGATCTCATCCAGAAAGACGATGCCCGAGTTCTCTACGCGATCGACCGCCAGGCGCGTCACCTGGTCCATGTCGATCAGTCGTCCCTCTTCTTCCTGCACCAGGTACTCGAAGGCCTCGGCCACCTTCATCTTGCGTTTCTTCGTTCGCTGGCCAAAAAGATTGGGCAGGACATCCTTCAGGTTGATGTCCATCTCCTCGACGCCCTGGTTCGAAATAATCTCGAACGACGGCGTGTTGCGCTCCCGGACATCGATCTCCACCGTCCGGTCGTCCAGTTTGCCTTCGCGGAACTGCTGGCGCAGCTTCTCCCGCGTCCGCCCATGCGAATTCTGCTGCGAATCGCCGCCCGCTGCCGGAAAGCTGAGCGTATTGCCATCTATGACATGTGGACCTTGATGTGGACTCTGGTGCGAGCCGGAGCTGGTCGTCGAACTCGTCGCCGGAGCGGCCGCAGGTGGAGGCAGCAGCAGGTCCAGCAGCCGCTCCTCGGCATTCAGCTCGGCCTTGTCTTCCACTTCTTCGAGCTTCTCTTCGCGCACCATGTCGATGGCGATCTCGACCAGGTCGCGGACCATCGACTCGACGTCGCGGCCCACATAGCCAACCTCGGTAAACTTCGACGCTTCGACCTTGAGGAATGGCGAATTGGTCAGCTTCGCCAGCCGCCGCGCAATCTCCGTCTTGCCCACGCCCGTGGGCCCGATCATGATGATGTTCTTGGGCATGATCTCGTCGGCAAGATCGGGCGGAAGCTTCTGCCGGCGCATGCGGTTGCGCAGCGCGATCGCGACAGCGCGTTTGGCGGCATTCTGTCCAACGACATACTTGTCGAGCTCGGCGACGATCTCACGTGGAGTCAGATCCTCGAGCGCGAGTTCCTGGTCTTCAGCGGTTCCGGGTAAATAAATAGCCATAGTGCCTGCTCCTTTCGGGCGGGCGATCTTTTGCCGCCGCCCTCAGGCGTGCAGCTCTTCAATTGTGATCTGGTCGTTGGTATAAATGCAGATTTGCCCCGCGATACGCAGCGACTTCTCCGCGATATCGCGCGCCGGCAGCTCAGTGTTTTCCATCAGGGCGCGCGCCGAAGCCAGCGCATAGGACCCGCCGCTGCCGATCGCCGCAATCCCCTCATCCGGCTCGATCACGTCTCCGGAGCCGCTGATCAGAAAGGTCTGGTTCGGATCGGAAACGATCAGCAACGCCTCCAGATTGCGCAGCATCTTGTCCGTGCGCCAGTCCTTGGCCAACTCGACCGCGGAGCGACCCAAATTGCCCGCATATTGCTCCAGCTTGCCTTCAAAGCGGCTGAAGAGCGAAAAGGCATCGGCCGTCGAACCGGCAAAGCCGGCAAGAATCTTGTCCTGGTAGAGCCGGCGAATCTTCTTGGCAGAGTGTTTAATCACCGATTCGCCCAGCGTGACCTGCCCGTCAGCGGCCATTACGACGCTGCCGTTACGGCGCACGCAAAGCACAGTTGTGGACCGGATGCGCGGCGAGCGGGCCTGATCAGCTTGAGCGGAGACGAAATTGCCGCCAGACTCGGCGGCCGAGAAACTTCTGTGTTTCGACATTATTTGAATAAGTATAAACCCGTCCCCAACCGCAGCGTGGTCTACTTCGGAGCGGGCTGCGCGGGCGGCTGCGCCTGGTCCTGACCTCCGTTACTTTGGTCCTTATCCTTGTGTCCGAACAGTTTATCCATCTCCACGCCAAAGTGCGGCTCCGAGCGCGTCCCCGTCACCTCAATCGGAACCTCGGTCCCCGCTCCATGCTTCATGAACAGCGGATCGGCGAGCTTCAGCGCCCATGACTTCCATCCCGTCACCATCTCCGACAGCTTCGCCTGCATCCGCGCCACTCCATGGAAGTTGAAGGTTTCGCCGTCCAGCGTATAAACGCCGTTCATTGCGACCTCAGCGCCTGGCACCCGGTAATCGAGGTTTGTAATCGTGATCTTCTGCGCGCCCAGCTCAAAATCCCCCCGCATCTCGGAAGCCACATCCGGATGCTCTTCCTTAATCTCTTTCGGCTTTCCCTGGCCTCGCAGGCTCAGTTCGTCCACCTTGCTCTGAATCTTGTCACTGGTGAAATGCACATTGGTGATCTCGAAATTCCCCTGGAGATGTAGCCGGTCCAGCACCGTTCCCTGTCCCGGCGGCAAGTGAAACTTCGTATGCATTGTAAGATCGCCAGTCATCACTGGAGGCTCCGTCTTCACGCCCAGCTTCAGCATGTCGTCGATGCGCGCCGGCGCGACCGTCACATCGAGCGTGATGTCATGGCCCGGCATGCCCTGCGCGCGCACCACATCACCCGAGGCTACGATGTGCGAATGCGCCAGCATCGCGTCGACCGGCAGCAGATGTGTATCGCCATTCGTGCCATCGACGATAGCGTGAAACTTTGTGTGCAGCGGCATCGGATAATTCGCCGTGCTCAGCCGGAAATCAGGCGTGTCCGTCTCGCCGTCCACCACGATATTGTTCAGGGTGCCCTGATAGACGCCTGTCGAAGATAAGATCCCGCCGATCCCCTTGAACGTTCCCAGGTCGGCATGGCTGAAGCTGTATTTGCCGCGCACCGGCGAGTCGCCCGGACTGTGCGTGTTGTACGGGCCAAAGTAACCCGTGGAGTCGATATTCCCCACCGGCTTCGGATTCGTGAGAATCGCGTGGAAGTGCATCGGCTGGCCTGCGCCCACCGAAGTCAGTTGCAGCTTGCTGATCTCAAAGTCCAGCGGTACCTTTCCCGGCTTGTTGGTTAGAAGAATCAGCTTCGCATTGTCGATCAGCAATTCATCTACCAGAATCTGAATCTTCCCTGACCCGGAGTTCCCCTGGTTGAGCTTGGGAATGTCGTGGCGCTGATCCTTGGGCGGCATATTGATGCCTAGCCCCGATATATGCACCTGTCCGATGTGCATCGGCGTACGCAGAAGATCGCGCCAGCCCGTCCGGAAGGAGAACTTGTCGACGGAAAAAAGGGGCTGCTTCATGTCCAGATGATTGGGATACAGCTTCAGGCCGCCGCCGCTCACTTCGAAGCCGTGAAAAACGGACACCTCGAAGCTACCCAGCTCCACTCGGCTGTCAAACCGGGTCGAGAGCGTCTCAATCACTCGCGCGCGCAGGATCGGTTCGGCCCGTCGGAAGTAAATAGCCGCGACAGTAAACAATCCAGCGGCTATGAGAAATACGACGAAGGCAAGCCAAATCATTATCCGGATCCCGCGCGACCGGCGTGGCCGGACTGCCACGTCAGATGTTTCAGCCACTTACTCTTCCCCTTCCCAGTTGTGTACCGGTATCTGGTGGAATTAGACGCGATTGTATCGCTCCGCGTTGGTTTACCATGCTCACGTCGCAGATTTCGAAAGGCGGCAAAAGATGCAGAAAGTAATTGTCGGCCTCGGCGAACTGCTCTGGGATCTGCTGCCTTCCGGCAAACGCCTTGGCGGCGCGCCCGCGAATTTTACGGTGATGTCCTCCCGGCTGGGAAATCGCGCCGTCATCGCCAGCCGTCTCGGCAATGACCCGCTCGCCGCCGAAGCCCGCCAGGCTCTCAAAGCGTTCCCCGCCGACATCTCCCTTCTGCAAACCGATCCCGAGCACCCCACGGGCACCGTCGGGATCGAAATCCGCGGCAACGAGCCGCACTACATCATTCACGAGCCCGCTGCCTGGGACTTCATGGAGTGGACGCCGGAATGGCGCACGCTCGCGCAGTCCGCTGATGCCGTCTGCTTCGGTTCGCTTGCCCAGCGCCACCCCGCCTCTCGCGCCACCATTCGTGAATTCCTGGCGGCCACCCGGCCCGACTGCGTGCGCGTCTTCGACGTAAACCTGCGCTCGCCCTTCTTCAGCGTGGACGTCATCGACGCTTCGCTGGCCTCAGCCACCATCTTCAAGCTGAACGAAGTCGAAGTGCCGGAAGTCCTGGCCATGCTTGGCCTTTCCCGGCCGGCCGATAGCAGCGAAACCAGCCTGCTCGCAGCCGCGCGCAGCCTTCTCCAGAAATACCCCATCCAGCTGGTCGCCATCACCATGGGCGGCGAAGGCAGCCTCCTCGCCACACGCGAAAGCTTCCATCGCCATCGTGGAGTGCCCACCACGGTTACCGACACCGTGGGCGCGGGCGACGCCTTCACCGCAGCGCTCGTTGAAGCATACCTGCGCGGCGCTTCGCCGGCTGAAATGAATGAGGCCGGCAATCGCTGGGGTGGATGGGTCGCCTCGCAGCGCGGCGCCATGCCTCCGCTCGACGGCGCAACTCTCGCCGCAATCACGCGGCAGATTCAGTCCGCTGCGAACCGCACCTTGTAATGACAACGAGAAAAATGTATCGTCGCCAAAATAAATGACACATTTCCCCACTCCGCAGGAACGTCGCGCGCTGGGGCGCGCCCGCCGTAAACAGCTTGCCCGCCAGGAACACTCGCAGTGGAAACCCGAGAACCGCCGCCGCGGACCCCTCGAGCTCATGCAGGAGTCCATGCGCGGCCGCATCCCGCAACTCGTCACCCTCAAGTACGAGCGCATGCTCCTGTCTCCATTCGGATACTTTCGCGGAGCCGTACCCGTCATGGCCGCCGATCTCTCCGCCCTGCCCAACACCGGCATCATTAACCAGATCTGCGGAGACGCCCACGTCCGCAACCTCGGCGCATTCGCCGCGCCCGACGGCCGCCTCGTCTTCGACATCAACGACTTCGACGAGACCATCCGCGCTCCCTTCGAGTGGGACCTGAAGCGCCTCGCCACCAGCCTCACGCTCGCCGGACGCGCTCTGCTCGCCAAGAAGTCGGCCTGCGAGGAGGCCGTGCTCGCCTTCACCGAGCGCTACCGGAGATTCATCGACACCTTCTCGCGAATGCCAGTAACCGAACTGGCGCGTTATCAGGTCCATCGCCTGCAGCGCATCAGCCCGGTATCCAAGGCGCTTCTGAAGGCCGAACGCAGCACCCCGGTGCACAATCTCGAGCAGTTCACAACCCCGGCGAACGCGCCCGCCGAAAAGCGCAGATTCAAGGAGCAGAAGCCACTGCTCACGCGCGTCAATTCTGCCCAGCGCCGCGCTGTCCTGGCTTCCCTCGTCGAATACAACCAGACCCTTCAGCCCGAACGCCGCCACTTCCTCGCGCAGTACTACCCCCTTGACGTGGCCTTCAAGGTCGTCGGTACCGGCTCGGTCGGCCTGCGCGACTACGTCGTCTATTTCGAGGGCAACGGCCCCGGCGATCCGCTCTTCCTGCAGATAAAAGAACAGCCCGGCTCCGCCTATGCGCCCTACGTCGCTCCCGACCTGGCTTCACACGAGGGGCACCGCGTCGTCAACGGACAGCGCGCCTTGCAGTTCCAGTCCGATCCCTTCCTCGGCTGGACGACCATTGCCAACCGCCAGTACGAGGTCCGGCAGTTGAACGACCACAAGGGCAGCATCGAGATAGAGGATCTCACCGGTGAGGGTCTCCTCGAATACGCCGAGATGTGCGGCGAACTACTCGCCCGCGGCCACGCCCGCTCCGGAGACCCCTGCGTTCTCGCCGGCTACATCGGCAACGGCAAGCGATTCGGCGAGGCCATTACCGCCTTCGCCGAAGCCTACTCCGACCAGACCGAAAAAGACTGGGAAGAGTTGAAGGTCACCCGCAAGGTTCCAACGAAGAAGAGCGCACCGGTGAAGACAAGTAAGCCGGCGAAGAAGAAGACGAAGAAAACCGTGCCCGCTGCGAAAGCGACCGCTTCCGCTCCCGCTCGCTGATTTCGCGATCCGGCTTACCCCTATCTAAAATAGACGTATGCTGCAACTCGCCGATGCGGGCAAGCGATTTGGCCCGAAACTCCTTTTTCAGAACGCCAACTGGCTGATCACTCCCAATGAGAAGACCGCTCTCGTCGGTGCCAACGGCACCGGCAAATCCACCCTGATGAAGGTCCTCGCCGGGCTCGACGGCCTCGACTACGGCCAGGTCCAGCGCACCCGCGGCATGAGCATCGGATACCTCCCGCAGGACGGCCTCGCGCTCTCCGGCAGGACGGTCTTCGACGAATGCCTTTCTGTCTTCGACGAACTCCTCGGCCTTGAAAAAGAAATGGAGACCGTCGCCGCCTCGCTCGCCGAGCTCGACCCGGAGAGCGCCGCCTATGCCGCGGCCGCCGACCGCTTCTCCGAAATCGACTCCAGATTTCGTGCCCACGACGGTTACGCATTGGACGCGCAGGTCGGCACCGTCCTCACCGGCCTCGGCTTTTCGAAAGAAGACTGGCGTCGCCGGACCGAAGAATTCTCAGGCGGATGGCAGATGCGCATCTCTCTCGCCAAGCTGCTCCTCCAGAAGCCCAGCCTTCTTCTCCTCGACGAGCCGACGAACCATCTCGACCTCGAAACCCGCAACTGGCTCGAAGACTACCTGCGCACCTATCCCAACGGATACATCCTCATCTCCCACGACCGCTACTTCCTCGACGTCACCGTCGACAAGATCATCGAGATCTGGAACAAGGGCCTCCACGTCTACCACGGCAACTACGAGAAATACCTGCAGCAGAAAGCCGAACGCCGCGCCCAGATCGAAGGCGCCTACCGCAACCAGCGCGAGCGCATCGAGCAGCTCGAAGCCTTCATCAACCGCTTCCGCTACCAGGCCACCAAGGCGAAACAAGTCCAGAGCCGCATCAAGGAGCTGGACAAGATCGAGCGCATCGAGATCCCCCTCGAAGAGCCGATCATCCACTTCACCTTCCCGCAGCCGCCGCCCTCGGGACGCACCGTCGTCGAAGTTTCCGGCCTCTCCAAGAGCTACGGTCCCAAGCAGGTCCTCAACGACGTCAGCTTCACCATCGATCGCGGCGACCGCATCGCGCTGGTCGGCGTCAACGGAGCCGGCAAGTCCACCCTGATCCGCCTGCTTTCGGGGCAGGACACGCCCAGCACCGGCGCACTCAAGCTCGGCCACAACGTCCTCGCCGAATACTTCGCGCAGGACCAGTACAAGGTGCTCGACCCCAGCGCCCAGATGCTCTCCGACATCGGCAGCATCGCCCCCAAAGTGCCGCAGACCGAACTGCGCAGCCTCCTCGGCTGCTTTCTCTTCTCCGGCGACGACGTATTCAAGACGCTCGGTGTGCTATCCGGCGGCGAGCGCAATCGCTACGCCCTGGCGAAAATCCTCGTCAGCCCGGCAAACTTCCTGCTGCTCGACGAGCCGACCAACCACCTCGACCTGCGGGCAAAGGACGTCCTCCTCGAAGCCATCAAGTCCTTCACCGGAACCGTCATCTTCGTCTCCCACGACCGCTACTTCATCGACCGCCTCGCTACGCGCGTCTTCGAAGTGGCCGACGGCAAGGTCAACGTCTATCCTGGCAACTACGAGGACTACCTCTGGCGCAAAGAGGGCGGAGCCGAAGAACTGGCCGCCGCAACCGCCGCCGCAGAGACTCCTGTCACATCAGTCCCATCCAGCTCAAACGGTCACGCTTCTGAGCCAGCCGCCAAAGAACCGGCGCGCCGCGTGAATCCCATTAAGCTCAAGCAGATGCAGGATCGCCTCAAGTTCGTCGAAGAGGAGATCCCCCGCCTCGAGGCCTCCATCGGCAACGCCGAGCAATCGCTGGGCGTTTTCGTCAGCGCCGAAGAAACCGCGCGCGTCTCCCGCGAGTTGGAAGACCTGCGCGAAAAGCATGCATCACTTACCGATGAATGGGAAACGCTGATGGAACAGCTCCAGGAGCAGCCAGCGGTGTAGTCAGCTAAGCCATTTGCGCCGAAGGCGCGTGTGTCTGGACGACCAGTCCCCGCGCAGGCGCCCCCGGAGGCTCGTGCATAATCGAAGGTGATGCCACCACTCTGGAAGCCCGATAGCTGGTCCGAGCGCCTCGCCGAACTCGAAGCGCGCACGGGAGATCTGAAGGAAGCGCCCTTGCGCCGTGACGTGCGCTCGCTCGGCATGCTGCTGGGCGAAGTTCTGCGCGAGCAGGCCGGCGACGCGCTCTTTGAAAAAGTCGAAGAACTCCGCCTTTCCGCCATCCGCCGCCGCGAGGCGCTGGCCGAAGACTCCGCAAAAGAAGCGGAAGACCTGTTGCACCTCGCCGTTCTCGGCGTCAACACCATGCCGGTCGACCAGGCCTACCAACTCAGCCGCGCCTTCGCCTTCTACTTCGAACTCATCAATCTCGCCGAGACCAACCACCGCAAGCGCCGCCGCCTGTCGCTCCAACTCAGCGGAATGGCGGCCCAACGCGGCTCCCTCCGCGGAACCCTGCGCGCCATGCGCCGCGTCGGCATCTCCGCCGATGAAGCACTGCACTGGTTGCAGCAAATTTTTATAGTTCCCGTCTTCACCGCGCACCCCACAGAAATCGCCCGCCGCTCGGTGCTCACCAAGCGCCGCCGTATCGGTGAATTCCTCGAACGCCTCGATCGCATCCCCATTCCCGACGAGCAGCTCGCCGCCCTCGAAGAGTCCCTCATCGCCGAAATAACCGCCCTCTGGCAGACCGACGAAGTCCGCAGCAGCCGTCCCAAAGTCGCTGACGAAATCAAGATGGGCCTCGACTACTACGAAGTCTCGATCTTCGAAACGCTGCCCGGCCTCTACCAGGAAGTCTCCGCGGCGCTCAAAAGCGAATACAATCTCGACATCGACATCTCCGAGCTGCCCTTGCTGCTCGGCTTCGGCTCGTGGATCGGCGGCGACCGCGATGGCAATCCATTTGTAACTCCCGACGTTACAAGAGAAGCAATCCGCGACGCGAAATCCCGCCTACTCTCGTACTACGACCACCGCCTGCAACTTGCCATAGATCTCCTGACCAGCTCCGCACAGCAGTTCCCGGTGAGTGCAGAACTCCGCGCCCAGCTCGATTCGTATCTGAATACGTTACAAATAAGCGCAGCGCAGGTCTTCGGCAGCCATTTCCAGTTCGAGCTCTACCGGCGCTTCCTCGTATGCGTCCACGCGCGCATGCTGCGCACCGCTGGCCAGCCCATCTCGGACGCGGAAAGCCTCGAAGCCTCTCTCACTTCACTCCCCTCCTACTGCTCCGCTGCCGAGTTCCAGCACGACCTCGAAATCCTGCGCCGCAGTCTCGCCGAAAACAACGGTCTGCGTCTTGCCCAGGCCGTCGTCGACCCGCTCATCCTGCTCGTCCGCACCTTCGGCCTCCACCTCCACACACTCGACGTCCGCCAGCATGCCCGCATCCACCGCAAGGCCCTCGAAGAAGCCTCCGCCTGGTGTGGTGACAACGCCGGCATTGTCCCCGGCTCGCTCAGCCCTGAGACCCGCGATGTCATCGAGACCTTCCGCGCCATCGCCGAGGTAAAAACCGGCTGCAGCCCAGAAACCATCCGCCAATACGTCATCAGCGGAGCCTCCAGCGCCGAAGACGTCCTCGCCGTCATCTGGCTCGCGCGGCTGGGCGGCGTCGAAGTCGCTGCCAGCGGCCGCGATCCCGGCCTCATCCCTGTTCCGCTCTTCGAATCCATCGAGGACCTGCAGAACGCTCCCGCCGTCTGCCGCACGCTCTGGACCGCACCCGACTATCGCAAGCTCCTCGAAGGCTGGGACAACACTCAGGAAGTCATGCTCGGCTACTCCGACTCCAACAAAGACGGAGGCATGCTTACCAGCACCTGGGAGATCTTCCGCGCCCACCGCGCATTGCATGAAGTCGCCCGGGAATGCGGCATCAAGCTGCGCCTCTTCCACGGCCGCGGAGGCACCGTGGGACGCGGCGGAGGCCCCACCCATCGATCCATCTACGCGCAGCCCGTCGGCGCCTTCGACGGTCAAGTGCGCATTACCGAGCAGGGCGAAGTTCTTAACTGGAAATACTCCGACGTCGTCCTCGCCGAGCGCAATCTTGAGCTGATGATCGCAGCCTCGCTCGACGCCCTTGCCCGCCCCAATGCGCGCGATCCCCACGGCCATCAATCCGGCATCCTTCTGCCCGAGTGGGAAGCTGCCTTCAACGTGCTCTCCGCCGCCGCATTCGATTTCTATCGCGCCAACATCATCGACGACCCCGAAGTCCTCCCCTACTTCGAGCTCGCCACCCCGGTCGCCGAGCTCGAACACGCCAAAATCGGCTCGCGTCCCTCGCGGCGTGGCGGCAAAGCCAGCTTCGCCAGCCTGCGCGCCATCCCTTGGGTCTTCGGATGGACGCAATCCCGCCTGCTCATCCCCGCATGGTTCGGCGTCGGCCACGCTCTCGGCGAATACGCCAGGCAGCCCGGCGGCATGGAACTCCTCCGCGCCATGATGGCCGAGTTCCCGCTCTTCATCGATCTTGTTCGCAACGTCGAAATGGCGCTCGCCAAGGCCGACCTCGGCATCGCCTCGCTTTACGCCTCGCTCGTCCCCGACGCCGATCTCCGCGATCGCGTCTTCCCCAGGCTCAAGGCTGAATTCGAGCGAACCCTCTCCGCCGTCCTCGCCGTCACCGGCCAGCGCGATCTGCTCGAAAAAAACCAGGTACTCGCACGCTCCATCCGTCTGCGCAACCCCTACGTTGACCCCATGAGCCTCATCCAGGTCGATCTGCTCCGCCGCAAACGTGCCGGCGACGACACCCCCGCCGTCAACCGCGCTATCGCCGGCACCATAAACGGCATCTCCGCCGGGCTGCGCAACACCGGATGACACAAATCCTTCCCGCGGCGTTCCGCAATGAAACCCGTTAACTGTCGTAGTCCACATTCGGGAAATCGCCCCACCAAAGCCATCCTTTTCCGCTGATCGCCGGCGCGGACCGTCGTATGCTCACGCACAGAGGGGCAATCCCGATGCAGTCTCTGACCGCCGCGAAACCACCCGAGGACCTCGACACCGTGCTTGGCCGCTTCCAGGCCTGGTCGGTTTCTAGCAGGAAGACAGAAAAGGTCCCACCAAAAACAAAGGGGCTCCCCGAGGGCGTGCGTGAGATCCCCTATGAGGAGGCGCTCGAATCCAGCCGCAACCGCTGGCAGACCCGCCTCCACCCCTCCGTAACGAATGCATCAACGGAAGAAATTCAGGCCGCCGCAGAGGAGAAGCCGGCCCCTGCGCTGCAACAAGACAAGCCCGCACCGGAAGCGCTTCCTGCACTGACGTTCAACTACGATGCCATTCAGCCCGACAAGTTGAGTCTCAGCACCGCCGCCAGTCCGCCCGCTCACCAGTTGAATTCGTCGGGCAGGCCCGTCACACCCGCATTCGGAAGCGTTCTCGCCCAGGCCCTCCCTGCCGAACCCGACCCGGACCTCGGCCCGCTGGCGCTTGTATGGCCCGCCCCGCCGAAAAACGAGCGCCAGGTGTCGATGTCCCTGCGTGTTGCCGCCTCCGAACAGGCTCTCATCAAGGCCCGCGCCGCCGAAGCCGGACTTTCCGTTTCCGCCTATCTGCGCCAGTGCGCTCTAGAGGTAGAAAAACTGCGCGCCCAGGTGCACCACACCCTGGCCCTCCTCGAACAAAGGACGGAGCAAAGGTCAGCGCAGGATCCTGCCCGCAGCCTCACCGGCGGATCAGCGCCGTCGCCTGCAGGTGGATTCTTCGCACGTGTCGGCCAGCTTCTCTTCGGCAGCCCTGCCCGGGTCACCCTTCGCGCGTGAGGCGGTTGCAATTTCGGGAAATGCCCTACCGCTGGCTTGCCTCACCAGCCAGCACCCGACGGTTGAAATCGTCGGACATCTTCCGCGGCACGCTCAGGCTCTTCCAGTTCGCCGATCGTAAATGCTTTGCCAGAAAGACAATCTGTCCGCAGTGGTAGGCATAATGCGCCACCTGGCGGTTGATGGCCTGCATGACCGAGTGCGCTTCGCCGCGAATCGTAATCGTTCGCCCAAGATCGGCATCGGTCAGTCCCTCGAGCGCACGAAACAGACACCCCCAGCCCTGCTCCCACATCGCCGTCAGCTCTGCCCGCGTCGCCGGAGGCGCCTCGAACTCGCTGTCGCGGTGGCGAGTCGGCTTCTCGCCGTCGGTGGTCAGGAAATCCGTCCAGCGCGAGCGCATATTGCCCGTCATGTGCTTCACGATCTGAGCAATGCAGTTCATTTCCGGATCGAGCGTCGCCGTCAGTTGCTCATCCATCACCTGGGCCATCGCGCCTTCCGCCAGTCTCTTGTACTGGTGAAAGATGGCCTTCGAATCTTCCACATACGATGTCGTAAATATCAGCGCCATACCTACTCCGGAGTTACCGCCGTCGCCTTGTCCTTCACAAAACTCACCGACCACTTCTTCCCGCCTGCGTCATACGTCACGGTCCGGTTCCCATAGTCCGAAGACTGCGACTGCTGGATCGTCCCCAGCGCCATCGCCACCTGCAGCTCGTTCATACCCGGCTTCGGCTTATGCGCATCCACCGCCTGCCATACATCCGGAGGCCAGTGCTTGTAGAGCTGGTGCGGATCGTCGTAGTAGAACATCTGGTCGGCGTAATACGTCTCATCGGTGCCCTTGATCGTGCCGATTGCCGTCGCATATTCCTTTGCGTCTCCCGGCATCTTGAACACCGCAAATACCTGCCTGTCCCCGATCGGAACCCGCATCGCCAAATTCGCCGGCGCCTTCTCCGTCATAATCTGCCCGATCGTCAGCTCCTGCACGCTCGGCAGCACGCCCGAGGGATGCGAAAACTCCACCCGCCCAGCTGCGTAGGGATAGTAGTCCAGCGCATACCCGGCCTGCACCCACACCGTCTTGCCGACAAGGTCCTTCGCGTCCTTCAGTGTCGCGATATACATCTTGCGCGGCTGCACCACCTCATCATCAGTCACCGGAGGTTCCGTGGCCTGCGCCTTCTGCACTCCCGGCTCATTGCGCTCGTGAAAGACGTACGCGAGGTATCCGCCCGCGGCCAGCAGAACCACCAGTGTGAGAAGCCCCATCGCCTGCCAGGTTTTCATTGCCGTATCTCCCTGCCTCTTTCGATGCGCCTCACAGCTGCCGCACCTCCTGACCCAGCTGGTCTACCTCGACGTTCAGCAGCGCCTCCGGCGTCAGCCGGTCAGCATTCCTCAGCGCCGGGAAGAGGAGGCTCCATATGCCCGTTACTGCCAGTGAGCCAATGCCGCCGATCACCACCGCTCTCACCGCGCCCCACCACTGCGCGGTCAGCCCGCTCTCAAACTCGCCCAGTTCATTCGACGCGCCTACAAACAGAGAATTGACCGCGCTTACCCTTCCGCGCATCTCCGGAGGCGTGCCCAGCTGCAGAACTGACGAACGTATCACCACGCTGACCATGTCCACCGCCCCGACGATAAACAGCGCCAGCAGCGAAAGCGGCAGGCTGCGCGACAACCCGAAGACGATGGTGAACGCGCCGAAGATCCCCACGCAGGTAAACATGATTGCGCCGGCCCTCCGCTGGATCGGCCACCACGTCATCGAAAACGAAACCAGCAGCGCGCCAATCGCCGGCGCCGCCCTCAGCAGCCCCAGTCCGCGCGGCCCGGCGTGCAGAATGTCCTGCGCAAAGATGGGCATCAGCGACACCGCCCCGCCCAACAGCACGGCAAACAGATCCAGCGAGATCGACCCCAGCAGAATCGGGGTTCGCGCCACATAGTGAAATCCCGCCAGAATCACTTCCATCGAGGTCGCCCGGTGCTCCATGCGCCCCGGCCTTACCGACAGCGAGGCCACCAGCACCAGAAACCACAGCAGTGAGACCAGGGTGAAAAGATAAACCGCCGCCGCTCCGGCGACGCGATGGTGTATCGGCAGCGTGAAGAGGACGCCGCCCAGCGCAGGCCCGGTAATGTTCGCGATCTGGAAGATCGTCGCTCCCCACGTCACCGCGTTCACAAAGTGTTCTGTGGGCACAAGATGGGGAATCAGCGCCGAGGCTGCCGGTCCACTGAACGACCGCCCGGTGCCGATAAAAAACAGCACTGTGTAGATCGGCCATACCGTCCGCAAACCATGCCAGGCAAAGAGGAACAGGGTGAGCGTGCACAGGCACTGCAGCGAGTAGCACACCATAATCACGTGCCGCCGGTCGAAGCGGTCCGCCACATGCCCGGAGGGCAGAATGAACAGCAGCCCCGGCAGAAACAGGGCCAGACCCGTGTAGCCCAGGTCAATGGCCTTGTGGGTCATCTGATACACCTGCCACGCCACAGCGAGCGATTGCGCCTCCGCTCCTATGATGGCCATGATGCGGGCCAACTGGTAACGGCGGAAATCGCTGGAAAGAAATGCGGCTGCGGCCTTGTTTGGGGGACGATCAGGCATGCCTCCTTTGTTTATACCGTTCCCCGTCGCCGCTTGTCAGGTTACCGTTATCTTTTACCAATCTCCGCTTTTCCGTAATCTGGAACATGGATCTGCCCGGCGAGAACATTTCCGATAAGAGCCTTTTCCCGCAGCAGCCGGAACTGCTGGATGAACTCGCCCTCGAAAGTCCCCTCGAGATCATCGAGGAGCAGCTACCCCCGCCCGATACCGCCGGCCTCGGCTCTCCCGCCGCCGTCGCCGCCGTCTGCCTCTGCGGAGTATTCGCCTTCCTCGACCTCTATGTCACGCAGCCGCTGCTCCCGCTCTTCACGCACGCCTTTCACGCCTCGAAATCCGTCGCCAGCCTCACCGTCAGCACCGCCACCCTCGGCGTCGCCATCTCCGCTCCCATCCTGGGGGCCCTCGCCGAGCGCCTCAGCCGCAAGCGCGTCATCGTCGCCTCGATCGTCGCCCTTACCATCCCCACGCTACTCGCCGCAACCGCGCCCAGCCTGCACATCCTGGACGCCTGGCGCTTTCTCCAGGGACTCATCCTGCCCGGCATCTTTGCCATCACCATCACCTACATTGGCGAAGAGTGGGAGCACCACGCCGTCCCCATCGTAATGAGCATCTACGTCAGCGGCACCGCGCTCGGCGGATTCCTCGGCCGCATCGTGGCCGGCCTCGTCGCTGAGCACTTCAGCTGGCGCTGGTCCTTCGTCGTGCTCGCCGCCTTCACGCTCGCCGGAGCCGCCATGGTCGCTCGCTGGCTTCCCGCCGAAACCCGCCCCATGCCCTCCGCACCGCATCCCGGCCTGCTCGCCCAGAGCGGATCCATGCTGGCCCACTTCCGCAATCCGCGACTGGTTGCCACCTTCGCCGTCGGCTTCGGCATGCTCTTCGGGCTGGTCGGCTCCTTCACCTTCATCACCTTCTACCTGGCCGACCCGCCCTTCAACCTCTCGACATCGGCCCTCAGCTACCTGTTCGCTATCTACCTCATCGGCCTCATCGTCACCCCTGCCGGGGGATACCTCGTCACCCGCATCGGCATGCGAGCCGGCATCGCCGTCGCCATCTCGGCCTCGCTGGCCGGAGTGCTGCTCACCCTCAGCCACTCACTATGGATCGTGATCCTCGCCGGCCTCGGCCTCGTCTGCACCGGGGTCTTCATCGCCCAGGCCACTGCCAACAGCTTTCTGCGGCTCGCAGCCCCCCCTGGAACCCGCGCCTCAGCCGCCGGCCTCTACATCTGCTGCTACTACATGGGGGGAACCGCCGGCGGCGTCATCCCCAGCTACACCTGGGAAATCGGAAAATGGCCCGCCTGCGTCGTCCTGATCGCGTCCATCCTGCTGGTGACGCTCTTCATAGCGCTGGTGGGCTGGAGGCTGCCGCCGGCGCCGCAGAAGTCCACTTCATGAGCAGCCGGAATCCGACGGCGAAGCGAGTTGAATCCGCTAGGCCACGAGAAACCACCCATGACACGCCACAATGGCGCCGGAGAAGGTTTCCCCGCCATCGTCGGCATTCTGATCGGTCGACCAGTTGCGTTCTCAGCACCCCTGCGAAGCCCCCGTTGACACCATCCTCGCAATGAACGATCCCAATGAACGATAATGACTCTGCAAAGATCTGAAAGAGATGCCCGCGCTTTCGCTCAGCCGCATCTCTTCAGACATCGTTTCTGTTTCACTTGCCAACGGCATCTCTTCCTTGATCACATTTCCCTGGACTGGAAGTAACGTATGGAGCTATGGACCGAATATGAAGGAAGAACGATCGATGGTCTCTTCCCGCTGACGAAACTCCTGCGGCCCGAAGGGCGCAGCGCATTCTTTCTCACCTCGAACGGCAACGGCGTCCCGCGCGTCATCCGCCTCATCGAACCGCACTTCGACGAAGACGAGATCCTCGCCCGCTGGAGCGGAGTCGCCGCGCTCAACCATCCCAACATCCTGAAGCTCGAAAAGTTCGGCCAGGTCGAGCTCGAGGACGGATCGTTCCTCTACGCCGTCATGGAGCCCGTCGACGCCAACCTCGGCGAAGTGGTCGTCCAGCAGCGCCTCACCCTACCCGAAACCCGGCAGCTTGCCCAGAGCCTCATCTCCGCCATCGAATGCCTGCACACCCACGGCTTCGTCCATGAGCACATCGAGCCCGCCCACGTCTTCGCCGTGGGCGAGACCGTCAAGCTGCGCAGCGACTGCATCCGAGAAGCTCCCGAAGACCGCGAGGGCCATGAATTAAAGAAACGCGACTTGCACGATTTCGGCGTAGTCCTGCTCCAGGCCCTCACCCAGCACAACACCCTCGACGCAGCCGTCCGCAACACCCTGCCGGCGCCGTTCGATCGGATCGTACCCCGGGCGATGAGCGGCGAATGGGGAGTGACCGAGATCGTCGCCGCCCTCGAAACGTCGGATACCCCGCTGGCCGCTCAGTCCCGGAATCTTCCACCGACAGCGCCCGTTTCGAGTGTCCAAGCCAATCTGCCAGCCGCATCCATACCGCCCGCCCCGATGAAAATCGAATCGGTGAAGGCGGAAGCGGCTTCCCCTTCGAGTTCCATTCACGAAGCTCCCGAAGATCAACCGCGAAGCTCTGTCCTGAGTCCGAGATGGATCGCGATTGGGCTGGCGGTTCTCCTGCTTCTTTGGCTGGGATGGCATTTCCATTCCAGTCGCCCGGCTAATCAGGTCGGCCCTCAACCGCAAGCCTCCGCGCCTACCCAGCCCGCGGCCAGAACCCCGGCCGAGCCATCTCCAACCAGCGCCCCGGCAGCAATCGCCAATCCTCCGGCGAATGAGAAACCGGCCGCCGCGCCCGACAGCCGCAACCAGTGGCGCGTCATCGCCTACACCTACAATCATCAGGATCAGGCGCAGCACAAGGCCGACGTCGTCGCTCAGGCCCATCCCGATCTGCACCCCGAGGTCTTCACTCCCACTGGCCGCGCGCCCTACCTCGTCGCCATCGGCGGATTCATGAGCCGGGATGAGGCCTTCTCTCTGGCTCAGAAGGCCCGCAATCAGGGACTTCCCCGCGACACCTACGCCCAGAACTACAGCGGCAAGGGTCGTTGAGGCCCGCCCGGCGGAGTCACAAATCTGGCCGACTATTTAAGCCGAATAGTTAGAATAGAAATAGAGGACAAAAAAGCCCGGTCCAAGCGGCCGGGCTTTTTTTTCCAGGAAATCTGTGGAGTGAACTGATTTCGAGCCACTAAACAAGCTCTTTCGAATGAATGAGTAACAAGACATACGTTCGTAGTGCTTTGAAATGAATGAGTTGCAAAGGACAGATTGCTGGCACCTTAAAATCAACGAGTTGCAAACCACAGTGGGGGAGGGTGCCTCTCAGGCTAAGTTCGCACTACTTGCCGCCCTGAGGCTGCTGCGAACTGCTGCTTCCCCCGCCCGACGGAATGTAGTTTTTGTACTGCGTATCGACAATCCCCAGATTCCGTGCCAGACCCAGCTTGGCCTGGTTGAACTGGTAGACGCTGCGAACGTACTGCGTCTGGGCCTGAGCCAGCGTCGACTGCGCCTGCACTACCGGGAGATTGTCGTCCACTCCCGCCTGGAACCGGTCGGTGGTCTGCTCCAGCGTCTTGGTCGCCAGATCCACGTTGCTGCGCGAGACGCGCACCAGCTCTGCCGCCGCCTGCAGGTCGAGCAGGCTGTCGCGCAGTTGCTGGTCGATCTTGTTCGTCAGGTCGTTGAACTGGGAGTTCAGCTCGTCCACCTGCGCCACGGCAACATCGCGGTCGCCGCGAAACTTCGCTTCCTCAAAGATCGGCACTTCGAGGGTCCCGGTCGCCGTGAAGGTCCCGTGGTAAATCTCACCCGACACGCCGGTCACTCCGTAATTGCCGTTGAAGGTGATGCTGGGGAAGCGCTCATGCTTGGCTGCCCGCCGCTCCAGGTGCGCCGCAACCATCTGCTGTCTGAGCTGCTGGTAATCCTGGCGGCTGGCATAAGCCTCGCGCCTGGCTTCCTCGATGGTCACGGCGGCCAGATCGGCGTATGGTGTGGCATCCGTCAGCTGGATCTTCTGCTCCGGCGCCAGCCCGATCTGCCGGTTCAGCGCGATCTTCGACTTTTCGAAGTCGTTCTGCGCCTGGATCAGCGTAAGCTGCTGCGTCTGGTACTGCACTCGCGCCCGCAGTTCGTCAAGGTTGGCGGCGGTCCCTGCCTTGTGCTCTTCCTGCGCCTGGTAAAGCAGCGTCTCGTCCGTCTTGAGCAGCGCCTCCGCATAGTCGACCTGCGAAGATGCCGCCAGTGCCTGCAGATACGCCGTGCCCACGTTCAGCACCACCAGCCCCCGCGACGACTGCGACGCGTAGTATGCTGCCCGCTGGTTCGCCTTGGCCGCCTTCCAGACGTCCCACCCGGCCCAGGTGAACAGGGCCTGCGACAGGTTCACCTGTCCGATCGTGGAGTCGACCTTGACAACGTATGGATAAGTCGCGGCCTGATCCGGTGGAACCCCAAACTTGGTCAGGACGCTCGGCGTGAATCCACCCGCGCGCAGATTCAGCTGGTGCAGTCCCGTCTCTCCATGAACCGAGAGATTCGGCAATAGTGCATTCTCCAGTTGCAGCTTCTGCGCATCGGCTGATTTCTCATTCAGGTGCGCCAGCGTCAGGGCAAGATTGTGCTCAATGCCCAGCCGTATCGCATCGTCCAGCGATAGCTGCTTGACATCCGGCGTCGCGGCAACAGCCTGGACGCTTCCCACATAGGGATTCTGGGCCGAATTGTTCGGATTGGCCTGCGCCCGTGCGCACGGCAGACCAGACAGGAGCCCAGTCAGCAGGATTACCGGGGTGCAATACTTGGCGCTTCTCATTCGCTACAAAACACTCGCCTGTTTGAACTCTTATTTTGAACTCTCTATTAGAGTTTCATGGGACGAACTGGTTGCCAAAAGATTTCCCGCCAATAGAATTCTTGAGTCCCGGACGTTCGGAGGCCATCCAGGATAAGCAGCCGTGGATAAGCAGCCGTAAGCAACAAGCCGGTTGCGGCGATCATCGTATTTTCAGGAGTGAAATCCAGCCCGCTGGCTAGAGGAGAGAGTGTGTCAGCTATGAGCCAACAGCACAACCGGGCAACTCGACCCTCCTCTCTTGCCGTAGTGCTGCTCCTGGCGAATGATCTCGCGTCCGCACACGCGGTCCGGGACGGTATCCGACGCGCCGGACTAACGGTCATTCTGGAAACCGTCGAAACCCGGGCTCAATTCCTTTCCCGCCTGCGCGGTGGGCACGTCGACCTGATTCTGTCAGCAGCCGTCGGCTTGCGCGGATTGTCCGTAGCGGAAGTCCTTGAATACGCAGGAAATGCGGAACCTCGCATTCCCCTTGTCGTCATCGGCAAAGAAGGCGAAGAGTCGGAAGCGGCGCAGGCTCTCCGTGACGGCGTGTCCGACTACGTGCGCGTCACGCAGATGTGTCGACTCCCGGCAATAATTGAGAGGGCGCTTCGCGAAAGGCGGGAGAGCGATAAGCAGGAGCGTGGCCGGATTGAGTTGGAACGTGCTGCAGACGTGTTGCGCGAGAATCAAAAGTTGCTGACCCTCGGCCGGCTCGCCGCCTCTATCGCCCACGAGATCAACAACCCGCTCGAATCAGTCACCAACCTGCTCTATCTGATGGAGATCGATCGCAGCTCCCCGGAGACATCTGCCGAATACCTCAAGCTGGCTCAACGCGAATTGAATCGCGTGGTCGACATCAGCAAACAAACCCTCACATTTTCCCGCGAAACCAGCACTCCTGTACGCTTGCAGCTGGCTGAGCTCATCGAAGAGGTGCTGGTACTTTACGCCAGAAAGATCGCCGAGAAGGACCTGCGGGTGGTGCGGGAATATGAGTCCTCCGAGGCCATCATGGCCTTCCCCGGTGAGATGCGGCAGGTGCTGTCCAATCTGATCGCCAACGCCATCGAGGCCTCGGCCAAAGGCGGTACGCTGATTCTCAGGATTCGCGACACTCGCAAGTGGTCGGATGTCGGAGTACGGGGTCTGCGCCTTTCGATTGCCGACAACGGCACCGGAATTTCCCCCGAGGCCCGCAGGCGTCTTGGCGAGCCCTTCTTCACCACCAAGGGGCACGCGGGTACGGGACTGGGGCTATGGGTAACGCGCTCCATTCTGAGCCGCTACGGCGGCAACCTTCAGTTGCGCTCCTCGACCTCTGAAGACGCACATGGAACGGTGTTCAGTATCTTCCTGCCGACAAACATGAGGCCTCTGGTGGTCGCCGCAGGCTCCCAGCAGGGCTCACAGATGAACCGAGTCCGGCCCGCTTCCGGTCTTCCCGCACGGACGTCGGGACCCGACGATGGTCAAAACCGTTTGTGGGCTAGAAAAGGCTAGCGATTACTCCTCGTCTTCTTCCTGCTGCGGACGTTTGGCGTTAGCCAGAATCTTCTCGGCAATCGGCTGGGGCACGACATCGTAGTGATCCATCTCCATGTGAAAGCTTCCCCGGCCCTGGGTCATCGCCGTCAGATTTGAGCCGTAACTCAGCATCTCCGCCATGGGAACCTCGGCACGAACAACCGTGGTCGATCCGCGGCTGTCCATGCCCTGCACCCGTCCCCGGCGCTGATTGAGATCCCCCATGAGCGTCCCGGCAAACTCCTCGGGCGCTTCGATCTCGACGCGCATAATCGGCTCCAGAAGTGCCGGCTTCGCCTGCTCCATGCATTTCCGGAAAGCCAGCCGACCGGCCATTTTAAAAGAAAGCTCGTTCGAGTCCACATCGTGATAGCTGCCGTCATAGAGTGTCACGCGAAAATCGACCACTGGGTAGCCGGCCAGATAGCCGCGCGCAGCTGATTCCTGAATGCCCTTTTCCACTGCGGGAATGAAATTGCGCGGAATCGCTCCGCCGAAAATATCGTTGATGAACTCAAAGCCCGAACCACGCGTGAGCGGCTCGATCCGAATCTTGCAATCCCCGAACTGACCGTGGCCTCCCGTCTGTTTCTTGTGGCGTCCGTGCGCTTCGGCCCGCCCGCGGATCGTCTCACGATATGGAACCTTGGGAGCCTTCAACGTGACCTCGGTGTGATAGCGCCGCCGAAGTTTGGAGACGATCGCTTCGATATGCGGCTGTCCCGCTCCCGCGATCAGGAATTCATTGGTTTGTGGATCGCGGAAGAATCGGACCAGGAGGTCTTCCTCCATCAGCTTATGAACCGCGGGCGCCAGTTTGTCTTCATCAGCACGCGTCTTAGGCTCAATCGCATAGGTCATCGCCGCTTCCGGCAGAGCAACCGGCTCGAAGAAGATCTCGTGGCCCTTGTCGCCCAGCGTATCGCCGGTGAGCGTGTCGCGAAGCTTGGCCACCGCGCCCAGATCGCCTGCGTGCAGCTCCGTCACCGGAACCGCCGTGTGGCCTTGCATGATCGAGAGGTGAGCAAGTTTCTCGCTGCCGCGACGCCCGAAATTGGCAACTGTCGCATCGTTCCTTACGACCCCGGAAAACACCTTGAAAAAAGTGATGCGTCCGGCAAACGGATCCGTCATCGTCTTGAAGGCATAAATCGAAACCGGTTCCTTGTCGTCAACCTTACGCATCACGATCTCATGCGAGCCATCGCCTGCGGCAATCGGATCGTTGGTTGCGGGTCCATTGGCCGCGTGCCCATTGGCTGAGACGGCCGTCAAGGCGGCACGCGCTGCAACCGGCTCACGCTCAATGGGTGCCGGAGCGTAGACCTTCAGAAAATCGAGCAGGTGGTCGGTAGCGACATTGGCCAGGCCGCTCGAGAAGAGCACCGGAAAGATGCGGTCTTCGCGAATGGCCTCGTGCAGGGCAGTGATCAGATGCTGCTCGGCGATCGTTCCCTCGGCAAAGAACTCCTCCATCAGTTCGTCTTTGCCTTCAGCTACCAACTCCACCAGCGCCTCGTGCGCTGCCTTTGCCGGCGCCTGCATTTCTGCGGGAATCTCCCCGATCTTGCCCTGGCCATCGCCTCCCGGCGAATAGTAGAAGGCCTCCATGGTGACCAGATCGACCACGCCCTCAAAGCCCTTGCTGTTGGCAATCGGCAACTGGATGGGAATCACAGCGCGGCCGTAGCGGGCACGCAGGGCCTCAAGCGCCGGCTCCACAGTGGCCGCTGCGCGGGGGTGATCCATCTGATTCAGGACAACAATGCGCGGCAGGTTGAACTCGTCAGCGTACTTCCAGACGCGGTCGGTCATCGCCTCGACGCCGCAGGGAGTATTCACCACCACCAGCGCCGCTTCCACCGGAAGCATGGCCGCCTTGGCCTCGTGCACGAACATGTGAAAGCCCGGCGTGTCGACCAGATTCACCTTGACGCCATTCCATTCGGCGAAAGCAACGGCATTCTGCATCGTTGTCCGCCGCGCCACTTCCTCTTCGTCATAAGCCGTCACTGCCGAGCCGTCTTCCACGCGGCCAAGTTGCGGAGTCATCTTTGCGGCATGCAGCAGAGCGGACACCAATGTGGTCTTGCCGCTGTGCGCATGCCCTACTACAGCTACGTTGCGGATCTCACTTCCCTGATAAGACTTCATAAGTTACCCCTAAAAATGAGTTCGCCCCGGAAGCGCCCCGGGGCGGATACAGATGGATCGACGAAAACATTCTGAGCGGATCTGACCTCGCGAATCATCAGGCGAGATACTGGCCACGGCGTCTCGCAGAGCGTCTCAGTCGCGGTACAGCGGAATCTTACGTCCTCATCCTTCATGCGAGGCGCGAGCCGGAGGCCGGGATTTCATGACGGCAATCACCCCGAGCCTTCAAGAGCTATGGATGCTAGCACAGGGTTTGGATAAGCCTCAAATATATTGACGCGAATTCCCCAAGGAATGGTCAACCTCACTGCCGCGGTGGTCTGCACGTCCAACCGGCAATCGATTTCGCTGTCAGTCATATCCGCACCACAGGGGCAGGCAGCCAGCCCTTCGCCTCCTTATACTAGGGAGAGCAATGGCAAATTCTCTTTCTGTAACCAATTTTCTGCCAGTAGACGAGCAGATGGACCTGCTCCAGAAAGGCGCGGCGGAGATCATTCGCGTCTCGGAACTGCGCGAGCGCCTCGAGAACTCCAGGCAAACCGGCATGCCCCTGCGCGTCAAGGCCGGATTCGACCCCACCGCTCCCGACCTGCACCTCGGCCATACCGTGCTCATGCGCAAGCTCAAGCATTTTCAGGATCTCGGCCATCAGGTCATCTTTCTGGTCGGAGACTTCACCTCTCTGATCGGCGATCCCAGCGGCCGCTCCACGACGCGCAAAATGCTCACCCGCGAGGAGATCAACGAAAACGCAAAGACCTACACCGAGCAGGTCTTCCGCATCCTCGACCGAAACAAGACCGAGGTGCGCTTCAACTCCGAATGGCTCGGCACGCTGGGATTCGAAGGCATGATCCGCCTAGCGCAGAAGTTCACCGTCTCCCAGATGCTCGAAAGGGATGAATTCCACACCCGCTTCCAGAATGAGCAGCCCATCGCCCTCCACGAGATCCTCTACCCCCTGGCGATGGCGTACGACTCGGTCGCGCTCAAGGCCGACGTGGAACTCGGCGGCACAGACCAGAAGTTCAACCTGCTCACCGGCCGCGAATTGCAGCGCGATTACGGGCAGCAGCCGCAGATCGTTCTGATGACGCCGATCCTCGAAGGCCTGGACGGCGTGCAGAAAATGTCGAAGTCGCTGAATAACGCCATCGGCATTCACGAGCCGCCCCAGGAGATGTACGGCAAGCTCATGTCCATCAGCGACGACCTGATGTGGCGCTACTGGACCCTCCTGACCGATTTACGCCAGAGCGAGATCGATCAGATGCAGGCCGACGTCGCATCCGGCAAACTCCACCCCATGGAAGCCAAGAAGCACCTGGCGCGCACCATCGTCGGCTGCTTCCATTCAGAAGACGCCGCCCGCTCCGCAGACGAGAACTGGGCACGGCAGTTCCAGCAGAAAAGCGACGACATCGAGGGGCTCGAGGAAGTACCGGTGCGCGAGGCCGATCTGTCGCGCGATATCGACGGACGAGTTCGCCTGTCGAAACTCCTGACGCTGGTTGGGCTCGCCGCATCCTCAACCGAAGCCGAACGCAAGGTGAAGGAAGGCGCAGTGCGCGTTGACGGCGAGGTCGTGAAGCAATCCCATCTCCCCCTGAACGGCACAAAGCGGCTCACCATTCGCGTAGGAAAGCGGGCCAAGGTCGCGGTGATTGAATGAACTATGTCGCCGATCACGAGAGAATGCTGGACGAGATACGTCAGGCCGAGCGCCAGGTCGAATCGGGCCATTACGTCCGCCACGAAGATATGAAGGCATGGCTGCTCTCGTGGGGTACTGAAAACGAACTCGCAGCGCCAGAATGTGCCTGCGGCAAAGAGCACGATGATGAAACGCCTTGTCGCTAAAGTGCGATCTATTCAGAACCGCACTTCCTCTACCCGCCCCGTGTCGAAGTCGCTGTAGCGAATCCATGCAGGCCGGACGAGAAAATAAGCAATCGCCGGCCATTTCTCGCGCTCAACACCGTCCGGCCACCGGGCGAAATAGATCTGTTTCGCGTAGACGAGATCTCGTCCCTCCGGCTCGATGGCGACCCCTTCGTACTGAAGCGTCTGCTCGCCCTCCCAGCCAGTGACGATGGCTATGCGCGGATCGGCCTTGAGGTTGGGATATTTCCGCGCAGTCTTAACCGTATCGAAAACAATCTCGAGTTCGTTCGAAACGGCAATTCCGACCAGGGCAGACTGCGGCTCTCCGCGCGGACCCACACTGGAGATCACTCCATACTTGCGCGCAGCGATAAATTCGCGGACGAACTGGTGCAGCGATTCCTGGCTCACGCAGCCACCTGAAGTTAATCCTCTCTTAACGCCTCCATCGGCTCGATGGTCGACGCGCTATACGCAGGAATAAACGAGGCGATCGATCCCACAACCAGCAACATCAGCGCCACCACTAAATAGGTCCCAATGTC
>Ga0335074_10002331_pt1 | contig 25844 bp, 22 predicted proteins | sample Lox_Sample_23_FD_206715 | JGI IMG/M metagenome (GOLD analysis project Ga0335074, IMG submission 206715) | Soil microbial communities from Loxahatchee National Wildlife Refuge, Florida, United States - Lox_Sample_2.3 | ecosystem: Environmental > Terrestrial > Soil > Wetlands | place: USA... | reverse complement strand
AGGAAGAACCGTCGCATCAAGCCACGCATCGCGCAATTCTTCGAGCCGTGGACTCGTTGGCCACCCGGTACCACGGCCGGCGATCCCGTTGCCGCGAAGCCAGGGGTGTATGCCGGGATTCAATACGTCATTGCCCTCCCACCAGGTGATAACGCAGCTCCAGCCGCCGTGATCCACGGGGTCTTTCTTGAGGAGACGTTGGAACCACGAACTCGTGTCCATAACCTGGGAGTCGACGTTTAATCCAACTTTCTTCATCATGTCCGCGCCGACTTCCAAACACCGCCTGTCCTCGGGAGAGGCAGCGTTAACGATGAGGACGACACGCTCACCCTTATAGCCAGCGGCGATGACATCCTGTCGCGTACGGTTCATGTCGCGCGGCCCCGTCAGCACATCGAGACCCGCGGTAGTTGCCATGGGGGAGGCTAGGGGGAAGCATCCCACCCCGGTACGGCCAAGCGTTGGATCGTCGCCAACGATAGCGCTGACGAAGTCCTGCTGGTTCACGATCCCCAACAAAGCTCGGCGCATCGCCGGGTTGTTAAAGGGCGGCTGTAAGTGATTGAGGCGCATCGCCCTCAATTGACCCAACGGGTTTAGCGCCGCGACTTTAATCTCTTCCTTGCTACTGAGTAGTCGGACCAGGTCCATATCGACGCGGTCCCACCAGTCCTGCTCGCCGGTCTCGAGTGCGGCAGCGGCGGTGGAGGAGTCGGAGATGATCGTCCATTCGACGCGCTCGAAATGGGCGACTTTCGGTCCCGTGGTCCAGTCTGGCGAACCACTCTCGCGGGGTCTGTAACCCGAGAAGCGCTCGAAGACCGTGCGCTCGCCCGGGACACGTTCGTCTGCCTTGAACCGATAAGGGCCGCTGCCGATCAACTCCTTCACCGGCGTAAACGGCTCGTAAGGAGGCCTGGCCAAACGTTCGGGCATGATCACCGGCAGTGGGCCGGTCGCCGTGCCGAGCGCCTGCGGCAGCAGCGGGAACGGCTTCTTCAGGCGGAAGACGATCGTCCGGTCATCAAGTGCCGCAATCTCGTCGGTAGCCGCCCAAAGTGCCTGGCCGAGGGAGTTCCGTCCCGTCGTGCCCCAACGCTGGATGCTGACGGCACAATCGCGGGCAAGTACGGGCTTCCCATCATGGAACGTCAGTCCGGGTCGCAGCGTCAACGTCCAGCGCCTGCCATCGTTTTCTGTCGTCGCGCCTTCGACCATCTGCGGCGATACTTCGGTATTGAGCTTCATGCCGTACAGCGTGTCGAAGACGGCAAACGCGTTGATGCGCATGGGGGGGCCGGGAAACCAGTGAGGATCGAGCACCGGAATGTCTTCCTCGCTCATGAAACGCAGCACCGAATTCTTTTCGGCGCGCACGAGGGATGGAAGGCAGATGGCGGCAGCCGAGGCCGCAAGGAATTGGCGTCTATGCAGTTTCATCTCGGCGTCCTCCCCTGATTTCGGGCGCATTTTCCTCCGAGGTTAGGGCAGGCAGGTAAAGCCGTGATGTGAAACACGTGAATGGGATGTAAAAATTCGTTCCCCTCCAGGTGCCGCGTCGCTAGACTGCCCGCCCCAGGGGTGCTGTGGGGATGACGGTCGAAATCGACCCCCGGACAGCCGAAAACTCGGCGAGGCAGAACGACCTTCCGCCAGCCGGAGCCGAGCTTCTGCGCTTCGAAGGGCTGACCTTTGACCTTGCCGGCAGGGCGCTCTCAGCCGCGAATGGGGGCGAGATCTCCCTCACGCGCGCAGAGTTCGAGCTGCTCGCTGTGCTGATCCGAAGCCGCGGCCGAGCGCTCTCCCGCGACCAGTGTCTCGACGCGGTCGCGGGCCGCCGCTCGGCGCCCTTCGACCGTACCGTCGATGTCCTGATCAGCCGCCTGCGCCGCAAGATTGAGCCGGAGCCGAAAGTGCCGCGGTTGCTCCTGACCGTTCCCGGCCATGGCTACAAGTTCGCCGCGAAGCCGGTGCAGGTCGAGCCGGGTCAGGAAAACGCAGCAACCACGGACGGACCATCGACCGCGCTGGCTACGCCGATAGCTGAGCGCCGGCTGCTCACCGTGATGGTATGCTCCCTTTCCATTGCAATGGGATCATCGGCCCGACTCGGCCCGGAAGAGCGGCATGGTATCGTCAAAGCGTTTCGGACATGCTGCAGCGATATATGCGGCCAGTTCGGCGGCGTGCCTGGCCCCGTTGCAGCCGATACGGTCCATATCTATTTCGGCCATCCCATGGCGCACGAGCACGATGTGGAGCAGGCCGTCCGCGCCGGACTGGCGGTCGTCGCCAGAGTGCGGCGCCTCGATGTTGGTTTGTCGGTGCAGCTCGACGCGCACGTCGGCATCGCGACAGGAGAGACGGTCGCAGGTGATGGAGCGCTCGGGGATGTCTCCGGCGAAGCACCGGCGCTTGCGCAGCGGCTGGCGGCTTCCCCGGGGAGCGGCACCGTCTTGTTGGCGGCGGCGACCCGACGCTTGGCCGGCGGCTTGTTCGAGTACCGGGCCCTCAGTGCAGCGGACGGCGTTCCGCCGGAGTCGTTCCAAGTGCTCGGTGAAGCAGCCGTGGCGACCCGATTCGATGCGCTGCATGCGGGCAGCCTGACACCCCTGGTCGGGCGCAGGGAAGAGGCCGCGCTTTTGCTGAGTCGCTGGTATCGGGCACAAGCGGGAAGCGGCAATGTCGTGCTCCTCAGCGGCGAACCCGGTATCGGGAAGTCACGACTCGTTCGCGAACTGCGCAGTCGGCTTGCCGGCACGGCATACATCCCGCTGATTTGCTACTGTGCCCCGCACCGGCGGGACAGCCCCTATCATCCTTTTGTCCAGCATCTGGAATACGCCGCCGGGTTTGCCCGCCTCGATGACGGTGGGGTCCGGCTCGGCAAACTCAAGGCATTCTTAACGAAGAACGGCAGCGATCCGGGGACGCTCGCGTTGCTTGCCGACCTGCTCTCGATTCCAGCGGACGGGGGCCCCCTGGCCAGGTTGAACCTGAGCCCGCAGCAGCGGCGTGAGCGGACGGGCGCGGCGCTCGTCGGTCAGGTGATTGCCGCCGCCGCACGCGCACCGGTGTTACTAGTTTTCGAAGACGTGCAGTGGATGGACCGGACGTCCCTCGAAGTATTGGATGAGATCGTGGATCAGGTCACCAATCTTCCAGTGCTGCTGATCGTGACCTTCCGTCCGGAGTTCACTGCCCCTTGGAGCAGCCACCCGCAGGCGACGGTGCTGGTGCTGAACAGGCTCGATTGCAGGGCAGCCAAGCAAATGGTCGGCCAGGTAAGCGGCGGGGCGATGCCGGATAGCTTGAGCCGGCAGATTATTGCCCAGGCCGATGGCGTCCCGCTGTTCCTTGAGGAGTTGACGAAGACGATGCTGGAGGGTGGCGCGGAGGCAGGTACGTCCCTGCCGGCGACCCTTCATGATTCTTTGATGGAACGGTTGGATCGCCTGCCCGCAGCCAAGCGGGTGGCGCAGCTTGGCGCCGCGATCGGCCGAAGCTTTTCGCACGATCTGTTAGCGGTGCTCTCTGGCATCCCAGAGCGGGCGTTGTGTGCCTCACTGGACCAGCTTGTCTCGTCCGAGTTGGTCACACGACGGGGCTTGCCAACCGATGCGACATATACATTCAAGCACACGCTGGTGCAGACTGCGGCGTACGAAAGCATGTTGAAGACCCAGCGCGCGCCGATCCACGAACGTATCGTTGATCTGCTGTTGGGACAGCAGCCGGGTATCGAAGACTCGCAACCGGACCTGCTCGGTTATCACTGCGAGCTGGCTGGCCTCATCGAGAAGGCGGCCGCGTACTACATTCAGGCCGGCTGGCGATCGAACTATCAAGCAGCTTACGAGGATTCACGCGAGCAGTTCAGGAATGCCCTGCGGCTGGCCGCTACATTGCCCGAGGGAAAGACCCGCGATCTCGTCGAACTGCGAGCGCTCAGAGGTGTCGGCCTCACGATGGGCAACATCGAGGGCTATGCTTCTGCAAACTTCGGTGCCGCCAACCTCCGAGCGCTTGAATTATGCGAACGGATAGGCGACCCGCCGGAATTTCTAGGCGTCAACTTCGGCGTTTTCACCTTCCAGTCCTGGCGCAGCGACCTGCGTGGAGGCGTGAACACAGCGGAGCACATGCTGAGGTGGGGCCAATCGCAGGGCGATATACGCGGCTGCATTCTGGGTGAATTGAACATCGGTAAAGCGAGGGCGGCACGCGGAGAACTGGCCGCCGCGCAGCGGCACCTGCAACATGCGCTCAATCTCTCGGAGTCGAGCCGCAACGATCCTGCTGCTATCTGGACTTTCCGAGTTGCAATATCACGCACAGTGGCGATGCACCACATACATTGCTCGCTTTCTCGGGTTTTGTGTTGGATGGGTTACCCTGATCAGGCAATGACGCACAGTTCGGCAGCGGTCGATCAAGGCGAAGACGAAGTTGTGTTCGTAGCGGAGCCGATGCGCGTCCTGCAACGCTTGTGGATCATGTCGGTACTAGGCGACCCACGTGATCTTGCGGAGCCGGCGGAGAAGATGGCGGAACACAGTCGCCACCACAGCCTGCCAATGTTTGCCGCAGTAGCCACAATCATGCGGGGCTACGGGCTCGCCCACAGCGGGCAACCCGAGGCCGGGCAATCAGCCATTAGTGGAGGTCTTGCTGCATATACCGGGACTGGGGCAGTGCGAGACTCCTGCTATTTTCGCTCCTTGCTGGCCGAGACGCACAGAATGACGGGTGAAACAAACACCGCCCTGCGCATCCTGAGTGCGGCGCTCGAGGAGACGGAACGTACCAGCGAGAAGTTTTATGACGCCGAACTCTATCGCGGAATCGGCGAGACCCATCACCAACAACGAGATGCACAGGCAGCGGAACACGCTTTTCGGCAAGCTCTGACAGTCGCCCGCGATCAAGGCGCCAGACTGTTAGAACTCAACACTGCCACCAGCTACGCGCGCATGCTGCGTGACCTAGGCAAACGCGCGCAAGCACGCATTCTGCTGGCGCCAATCTATAGTTGGTTCCTCGAAGGTCTCGATACCGCTCCTCTGCGACGCGCGAGGGTGTTGCTCGACGAACTCAAGGCTGCCCGAGCGAGTTGATCGACCAACGGGCTTTGCGCTCATCGGGGGCTCCTCATCCTGAGGTTTACAACACCTCGATCGTCGCTCGCGCCGTTTCCGTCGCACCTCCATCTGGCAGTTGTTGAGGCTCCAACACGGCGTGGGTCATGACCGGCGACGCCGATCACGAAACCTGAAGGGAGGCTTTAGGGGTGGTACCTGACGTCGTCAGCGTGACTGCGCAGGTTCGCTCGGCATTCCGACTGCCCCAAGCAGCCATTTCCCTTTCGGCCGGTACCGGACCTCGCGCCGACCAGCGTGAACGCCCGGGGAGCGTCGGCAACGCCTCCTCCGCGCAGTGCCTTGCCCCGGCTGACAAGCGGTCCCAGGAAGCCACCCATGCAAGCGGTCAACACTTCTCTGCGGCCGCACTAATCCTCATCGCCAGCGGGCAGCCGCCCCGACCTCCATTGCAAGTGCTGCCCGCCGTCCAGCGCGAGCATCTGTCCGGTCATTGCCGGCAGGGTCAGGATCGCCAGCACGGCGCGGGCCACCTCATCGGGCGACGGGCCATGGCCGAGCGGCACCGATGCGCTTTGCGCAGCGAACTGCGCCGGACTCTGGTTCGCGTTGGGCAACGCCGGGCCGGGGCCAATGCCGTTGACCCGGATGCGCGGCGCCAGGGCCAGTGCCATCGCCTGCGTCAGGCCCCATAAGGCGAACTTGGACACGGTGTAGGAGACGAAATGCGGCGTGATCGACCACACCCGTTGGTCGATCATGTTGACGATGACGCCCTCGGCCAGGGGGGGCAGGGCGCGGGCGAACAGCTGCATCAGCACGAAGGGGGCGCGGAGGTTCGGTTCCAGATGAGCGTCCCAGGAGGCTCGGCTGGCATCGTGCCATTCGTCGCGCTGGAAGAGGCTGGCGTTGTTGACCAGCACGCCGATCGGACCGACCGCCTCGGTGGCAGCCGGCAGCAGGCGTTCGGCCTCGGCTTCCGTGGCGAGATCCGCTGGCAGCACGGTTGCGTCGCGACCCTTTGCGCGGATCTCGGATGCCAGCTCCTGGGCGGCAGTCAGGCTTCGATGGCAGTGGATGGCGACATCAAAGCCGGCCTCGCTCAAGGCCAGCGTAATGGCTCGGCCGAGCCGGTGGGCGCCGCCGGTGACCAGGGCGGCGCGCGGGATGGCGGGTGGGATGTCGAGGTCCATCAGCGGTGCTGTACCCACGCTTAAGGGCCAAGGCAAAGCCTGTCCCGATGGCCTCGTCAGGTGGCTTGGTCGCGAGGCGTCAGCCGGCAGCTCCGAACCCGGCGCGGTAGCGTGCCGCCAGCATCCGGTACTCGGCGGCGTTGCGGTCGAACTTCCGCCGCTCCTCCTCGTCCATGACGCGTTTCAGCTTGGCCGGGGCGCCGGTCCACAGCTCATAACGGCCGATGATCTTGCCTGGCGTCAGCAGCCCGCCGGCGCCGAGCATGCCGCCCTCTTCGATCACCGCGCCGTCCAGCACCGTCGAGCCCATGCCGACGAACGCGCGGTCGCGCAACGTGCAGGCATGGATGATTGCGCCATGGCCCACGGTGACGTCGTCGCCGATGATGGTGGGAAACGTCACCGCATCGACATGCACGATCGTCCCGTCCTGGATGTTGGTTCGGGCGCCGATGCGGATGAAATTGGTGTCGCCGCGCACCACGCAGGCGAACCAGATGCCGGATTCGGGACCGATCTCCACGTCGCCGATCACCGCGGCGGTTGGGGCGATGAAGGCGGTGGGATCGACGCGCGGCAGGATGCCGTCGAGCGCATAGAGTGGCCCACGGCCACGGGACAGCGCCTCGACCCGCCCGATCTGAATGTCAGGCATCCGCCAAACCCAGCATCAGGCAGAGATTCTGCACCGCGGCGCCGGATGCGCCTTTGCCCAGGTTGTCGAGTCGCGCCACCAGCACCGCCTGCCCCCGCTTCTCGTTGGCATACGCCGCCAGTTCCAGCAGGTTGCTGCCGTTCAGCGCCTGCGGCTCCAGCTTGCCGGACGGATCGGGCGAGACCACCCGCACCAGCTTGCTGCCGGCATACCGTGCCTCGAGCGCCGTGCGCAGGTCGGTCCCGCTCGGCCTTCCGGGCAGCGTGTCCAGATGCAGCGGCACAGAGACCAACATGCCCTGCCGGAAATGCCCGACCGAGGGCACAAAGATCGGCCGGCGGCTCAGCCCGGCATAACGCTCGGTCTCCGGTACGTGCTTGTGTTCCAGGCCGAGCGCGTAAAGCTCGAAGACAGGGCCGCCGTCGCGTTCATGTGCCTCGATCAACGCGCGCCCGCCGCCGGAATAGCCGCTGACGGCGTTGATGGTCACCGGATAGTCGGGTGGCATTAGGCCGGCATCGACCAGCGGCCGGATCAAGGCGATCGCGCCGGTGGGGTAGCAGCCGGGATTGGCCACTTTGCGTGCCACTGCGATGCGTTCGGCTTGGCCGGGTTCCATTTCCGGGAACCCATAGGTCCAGCCGGGATGCACCCGATGCGCCGTGCTGGCGTCCAGCAGCTTCGGCGCCGCGTTCCCGAGCCCTTCAGCGAGTGCAACGGATTCACGGGCGGCCTCGTCCGGCAGGCACAGCACGACAAGGTCGGCCTCGGCCATCGTGTCGCGCCGCGCGCCCGGGTCTTTGCGGCGATCGGCCGGCAGGCTACGCAGTTCGATGCTGCGCAGCGCCAGCAGCCGGTCGCGGATGCCAAGCCCGGTCGTGCCGGCCTCGCCGTCGATGAACACGATTGGCCTGTCTGCCATCCCGCCCTCCAGCCGCCGCCGGACACTAAGTCCGGCGACCAGACCCCGACAACCTATCGCTTGCTGAACTGGAAGCTGCGGCGAGCTTTGACGCGTCCGTACTTCTTTCGCTCGACGACGCGGGAATCGCGGGTGAGGAACCCGGCCACCTTCAGGATCGCTCGCAGGTCCGGCTCATAATTGGTCAGCGCGCGGCTGATACCGTGTCGCACCGCGCCCGCCTGGCCGGACAGGCCGCCGCCGCTGACGGTGCAGACCACGTCGAACTGGTTGTAGCGGTCCGCCACCAGGAACGGCTGGGTGATCAGCATCCGCAGCACCGGCCGGGCGAAATACTGAGCCGCCGGCTTGCCGTTGACCGTGATCCCGCCCTTGCCGGGCTTCACCCATACCCGCGCCACCGCGTCCTTGCGCCGGCCGGTGGCATAGGAACGCCCGAGCGCGTCGCGCTTCGGCTCGACCTTCGGGCGTTCCGGCTGCACCGCGCCGGTGGCGACCGCGAGGTCCTTCAGGTCGGCGAGCGTGCCGGTGCGGGTCGCTTGAGTTCCGGACATGCGGTCAGTCCCTCTTGTTCTTCGGATTCATCGCCGCGATATCGAGCGGCCTCGGCTGCTGGCCGTCATGCGGGTGCTCGGGCCCGGCGTAGATGTGCAGGTGCTTCATCTGCTTTCGTTGCAGCGGCCCACGGGTGATCATTCGTTCCACTGCTTTCTCCAGCACGCGCTCGGGGTGCTTGCTCTCCAGCGTCTGGCGGATGGAGCGGCCCTTGATGCCGCCAGGATAGCCGGTGTGGTAATAGAAGATCGACTGCTCGGCCTTGTTGCCGGTGATTCGCACTTTGGCAGCGTTCACCACCACGACGTTGTCACCGCAATCGACATGCGGGGTGAACTGCGGCTTGTGCTTGCCGCGCAGCCGGTTAGCGATGATCGATGCGAGGCGGCCGAGTACCAAGCCCTCGGCGTCGATCAGCACCCAGTCCTTGGTGACCTCCGCCGGCTTCAGCGAGGGGGTGGTCTTCATCTGGCGTTCCTTGAAATCGGCGGCGGCTTATGCCCGGAAGGCCGCGGTTGGTCAAGGGTTGGCGTATGTGGTATCTTGTTACCACAAAGAAAGCGGCGGGACTGCCCTGGCCGCCTGCGCTCTGCTATGATCGGAGCATGGATAGTCGGTACGACACAGACCTCCTGGTGTGGAGCGAAGAACAGGCTCGGGCGCTGCGTGCGGCGGCCCACGAGGGATCGGACGCGCCAATCGACTGGGAGCACGTGGCCGAGGAGATCGAAAGTTTGGGTGCCGCCGAACGCCGGGCGCTTGCCAGCCATATCGGAACCGTGATCGAGCACCTGCTGAAGCTGCAAGCCTCCCCTGCCACCGCGCCGGAACGCGGTTGGCGTGACAGCATTCGGCGAGCGCGTCGCGACATCGAGCGGCTGCTTGCCGCGAGCCCAAGCCTGCGACGCGAAGTCAGCCACATGATCGACGATGAAACTATTGCTGCGCGCTCGCTCGTGCTCGCCTCGCTGGCGGATTACGACGAGCGGCCGTTGATCGATATCGCCGGGGCGACGTATTCCGAGGAACAGGTGCTGGGCGAGTGGATGCCAGAGAGGCGCTGAGCGGCCGGCGGCTCACGCCATGGTGTGCACCGCCTCGGGCACGATCTCGTACATGATCCGTTGCTCGCCGGGCTGACGGAACGGATACTTGTCTTTGCCGAGATACTTCTTCGCAAGCGAATCGATGTGTGCGTCCGCGCCATTCTCGGTAGCCTGCGCGACGGTTCCCCGGACCTGGATGTAGCGATAGGGGTTCTCCGGGTCCATAATCGCCAGCGCCACGTGCGAGCCCTGCTTCATGTTGCGGGCCTTGACGCGCCCCTTCGCGGTGTTCACCCGGATGTGCCCGTTCGTGTAGTCGAACCAGACCGGCGTGACCTGGGGTGAGCCGTCGGGCATCGTCGTGGCGAGGTTCGCGAAAGCTTTCTTCTGCTCCAGGATGTCGCGGAATGCGTCGGGTATGGTGGCGGCCATAGGTCCGGGCTCCTTGATCCGTATGGGATGGCTGCCGTCTTAGCATCCCTGCCAAGGACCGCGAACACACGCCGCCGCGAGGATGCCGACGTGCAGCAGGTTGCAGCGCCGGGGCGGCCGCCCGATGATAGCGACAGGAGGCGGGGAGCATGCGGCTCAAAGACAAAGTTGCGATCATCACCGGCGGGGCGCACGGCATGGGCGAGGCGGAAGCCAGGCTGTTCACCGGCGAAGGCGCCAAGGTTGTCATCGCCGACGTGCTGGAGCGGGAAGGGGAAGCAATCGCCGCCGAGTTGTGCGCGACTCAGCACAAGGCGCTCTTCGTCCTCACCGACGTAACCTCCGAGCGCGATTGGCAGCGCCTGATTGCCGAGACGATCGCCGCGTACGGTCGGCTGGACATCCTAGTGAACAATGCCGGCATCAGCGGCAGCTCGGTCGGCGATCCGGACGGACTGGACGGCTGGCACCGGCTGATGGAGGTGAACGCGACCAGCGTGTTCCTGGGTACCAAGCTTGCCGCGGCGGAGATGGCGAAGACCGGGGGCGGCTCGATCGTCAACATTTCTTCGATTATGGGGATCGTCGGCGGCGACGAGAGCCATCCCGCCTACTGCGCGTCGAAGGCCGCGGTGCGCAACTATACCAAGGCCGCCGCCGTCCGTTATGGCCCGCGGAACGTGCGCGTGAATTCGGTGCATCCCGGCTACATGCCGCCGATGCTGAACGCGACCAACGCCGGCGGGCGAGCCGCCAAAATCGAGCAAACGCCGCTGCGCCGCCTGGGCGAGCCGATCGAGGTGGCATATGGCGTGCTGTTCCTCGCCTCTGACGAGGCGAGCTTCGTCACCGGCGCCGAGCTGACGATCGACGGCGGCTTCATCGCGAAATAGCCGGGACGGAGAGCACGAATGAAACTGTTCGACCTGAAGGGCCGGGTAGCGATCGTCACCGGCGGCAATGGCGGTATCGGGCTTGGCATGGCGCTGGGCCTGGCGTCGTGCGGCGCGGATGTCGTGCTCGCCGGGCGCAATGCAACGAAAGCGGAATCGGCGCTTGCGTCGCTGGCAACGCATGGCGGGCGGGCAGCGTTCATCGCCGCCGACGTCACGCACAAGCAGGCCTGCCTCGATCTGGTTGCCGAGACCGTACGACGGTTCGGCCGGCTGGATATCCTCATCAACAACGCCGGCACCTCGGTGCGCAAGATGCCGCAGGACTATACCGAGCAAGAATGGCACCACGTGCTGGACACCAATCTGACCAGCGCATTCCTGTGCTCGCAGGCGGCATATCCGGCGATGAAGCATGCGGGCCGCGGCAAGATGATCAATATCGGCTCGATGATGTCGCTGTTCGGTGCGCCCTATGCAACGCCGTACGCCGCAAGCAAGGGCGGCATCGTGCAGATGACGCGTGCCCTCGCCACCGCCTGGGCGAAGGATGCGATCCAGGTCAACGCCGTGCTGCCGGGCTGGATCGACACCGAGCTGACGCGCAATGCCCGTCGGCAGGTGGACGGGCTGCACGAAAGAGTGGAGGCGCGCACGCCGGCGGGCCGCTGGGGCGTGCCGACCGACATGGCGGGAGTCGCTGCGTTCCTGGCAAGCGAGGCGTCGGATTTCGTGACCGGCGCGGCGATCCCCGTCGATGGGGGGTTCTCCATCATGACGTAAACCGCGAGCAAGAGTGCATCGGCACGGGCACCCGCACCCAGTTCGCCTGGCGAGCCTACTAGCCGCCCCGGGCGAGGCGGGTGGTGCGGTAAAGCGACCCGATCGGCGCGCGAAAGCCGATACTGTCGAGGACAAGGTCGCCTTCCTCGATCGTCTCGGGCTTTTCCGGCCAAGTGCCGTCCGGATTCCGGCGCAGCAGGTCGGCGCCGATCGTCACGCTGCGGATGATCAGGATTTCGCGCACACTGGGGATGGTGGTGTAGGTCCAGACGTTGGACCAGGTCTCGGCGTGGTTGCTGGGTGACAGAATCTCGACGACCAGGACGGGGGCAGGGAGCGTCGGCTCCTCCACGTCATAACCGGAGCAGGTCACGGCGAGGTCGGGGATACGGACGTTCGATCGCGCCTGCACCCTGGGCACGATGCCCGGCGCCGCGACTACGTGACAGGGCATCGACCGGTCGACGAAATGGTTCCCGAACAGACGTGCAAGCTCGCTCTGGATGGCTCCATGCGTGTGGTTCGCCGGCGCCATGGCCTGCGGCTCGCCGTCCACGAGTTGCCATGCCTGACCGTCCCCCGGGTCCCAGGCTAGGAACTCAGCCACCGACATCCGGCTCGGCGGCATCTTCCAGGCAGCTTCCATCGAACCAGCCTAGCACAGTTCCGTCACTTCAGCACCGCTTCGGTCTTCCGTTCAATCAGCGAGAAATCGATCTCTGCCCCCAGCCCCGGCCCTGTCGGCGCGTGCAACAGTCCGTCGCGATCGATCTCCAACTCCTTCGCCATGCCGTATTTGTGCGCCCCATGCGGCAGCAGCACTTCGAACATCGTGGTGTTCCGCAAGCTCATGCACAGATGCAGGTTCGCCAGATTGTTCAGCGAGTTGCCGCTGTGATGCACCTCGTATTTCACCCCGAACGCCTCAGCAAGATGCGCCGTCTTCAGCATCGGCGTCAGCCCGCCCTTGTTCGGGATATCGCCGCGCAGGTAATCGGTGGCGCGCTCGGTCAACCAGATCGGATAGGTGTCCAGTCCGCCGGCGGGAAACTCGGTCGCCATGATCGGGATGTCCAGCTTGTCGCGCAGCTTCACATAGTTGTAGATGTCCTCATCGGCCATCGGGTCCTCGTACCAGTAGTACCCCATCTCCTCGATCGCCCGCCCGACCCGCAGCGCATCGACGTAGTTGTAGCTCCAGGTCGGATCGAGCATCAGCCGGTACCCGTCGCCGACCGCTTTACGCACTGCCTCGCAGACCTTGATATCCTGCTCCGGATCCCGCGGCGGATGGATCTTATAGCCAGGCCAACCCTCGGCCTTGAAGCTCTGCGCCTGATCGACGTAAGCCGCGATGTCCGGCAGCATCTGCGAGCTTGCATAAGCAACGATCGAGTTCCGATAAGTCCCCATCAGCGCGTGCACCGGCAGTCCGGCGATTTTTCCAGCCAGATCCCACAGTGCCGTATCGACCGCGCCAACAGTGCGATAACTCACGGTGCGGGTCAGCAGCCGCATCGACTGGTGCAGGCGCTCGCGCTCCAGGGGGTTCTGGCCGAGCAGCAGCGGTTTCAGCGAGCGGATAAGCTGCGGCCCATCCATCGAGGCCGGGTTGCTCGCCGAGCCCAGAAACGCGTGCCCCTCCAGCCCCTGATCCGTGTGGATGCGCAGCAACCCGAGATTCGATGTGCTCGAGGCGAGCGCACCCTGGTGGTACACCGTCGCCGGAATGCCACTCCAGGTGAAGATCGTCAGCGTGACGTCATCGATCTTCATGTCCGTCATACCGTCTCATGCGTGCCGTCGCAGCATGGCTTGCCGCCGCTGCGCTTGCAGCCGCAGAACCACACGTCTTCCGCCGTTTCCGCTTTGAATTCGATCGGGCTGAACCCGCTGCCCTTGTGCGAGCCGTCGCAGAACGGTTGGCTGTTGCTGCGCCCGCACGCGCACCACCAATAGGACTTTCCCGCTTCGACCCCGACCATGTACGGTCCCTTCTGGGCGATCAGCGGCAGCATTTCCGACATCACGTTCTCTCCCATTGATAATCGCGCCGGACGGCGGCGGAGGTAACGTATCCGTCCGCAAGGTCCTCGGAAAGTCGGTTCGGCTGGCGCGCCGCCGGTGGGCCGTAGCCGCCGGAACCGGGCGCCTGCAGTACCACGCGCGATCCGGCCGGCGCGATGAACCCACCCTTGCTGGTCAGGCGGCGCGCGTTGCCATGCGCCGGCACCAGCTCGATCCACGCGGGTGCGCCGGACAGGCCGCCGGCCAGACCGAAGGGCGGCGTCACCGTGCGTTCGCAGCACACCGCGGCATGGGCATCGTGGCCAAGCACCAACCACGTGCGGCGCACACCAAGTCCGCCACGATACTGCCCCGCACCGCCACTGTCGGGAACCAGCGCATATTCCTCGACGCGGAGCGGGAAGCTCATTTCCAGAATCTCGATCGGCGTGTTCATCATGTTGCTGACGGTTGCCGCAACGGCGTTGATGCCGTCCTTCACCGGCCGCGCGCCAAATCCACCCTTGATCGACTCATAGCTGACGTATCGCTCCCCGCTGCGTGGATCGACGCCGCCGAACGTAACCACCGCCGAGGTCCCCTGCGACCCGGCCATGACCGTCCGCGGTGTGATCTGGAACATCGCTGCCATCACCATGTCCGCGATGCGATGGGACATTTCGTGATTCGCGTACACGACCGGCGAGGGGTGCTGTGCGTTCACCACCGAACCGGGCGGGGCCGTCACCGTAACCGGACGCCAGCAGCCGGAATTGGGTGGGATCAGGCTGTTCGGGTCGGCGATCATTTTCAGTGCGCAGAACACGCCGGACCCGGTGACGGTCAGCGGCGCATTCATCGGTCCCGCCACGGCAGGATCGGAGCCGGCAAAGTCAGCGGTGATCGCATCGCCTTGTTTGGTGATGCGCAGGCGCACGGTGAAGGTGGCGTCCTCCGTCTCGCCGGGCGCCAGCACACCGTCACCGTCGAACACGTCTTCGAAGACGGCTTCTCCATCCGGCAGCGCGCGCAGTGCGACGCGCATCATCGTCTCGGAATAATCCAGCACCTCCTGCATGATCGCCAGCAACGCGTCGGCACCATACTTGGCGGCCAGCGCGGAGAGCCGAGCCGCGGCGCGCCAACATGCCGCCACCTGGGCGCGCAGATCACCGAGCCGCTCGTTCGGCGTTCGGACATTCGCGAAGATCACCGCCTCCAGGTTCGGGTCGGGCTGGAAGTCGCGGTAGAGCCGCACCGGCGGCAAGCGCAGCCCCTCGCCATAGATCTCGGTGACTGCGCCATAGCTGCCTGGCGTGGCGCTGCCGATATCGGGCCAGTGCGCGCGCACGCAGCCATAGCCGAGCAAGCGGCCATCGTGGAAAGCGGGCGCGACCACGTTGACGTCCGGCAGGTGCGAGCCACCGTGATACGGGTCGTTGTGAATGAACACATCGCCCGGAGCCGGGTCAGGGAATGCCCGCACGACAGCGCGCACGGCGTCCGGCATCGAACCGAGATGGATCGGCAGATCGGGCCCCTGCGCAACCATGTCACCGCGAGCATCGAAGATGCCGCAGGAATAGTCGCCCGCCACTTTGAGCAGCGGCGAATAGGCCGCCTTGGCGAGGACGATCTTCATCTCCTCGGCGGCAGCGATCAGCGCATTCTTCACCACTTCGAAGCGGGCGGGGTCGGTTTTCAGCCGCGGCATTGTGCGCTCCGTCGGGACACGCGAGGACACAACAAGGCGGATGAAGGCAACCGGGTCAAGCCGCCGCCGCCGCGCTGGCTGATTGTGGTGGGGGCGTAGGGGCGTAGGGCGGAAAAGCGCAGCGCATTCCGCCATCGTTCGATGTCGGCCGCAATGCGCAGGCTTCGATTCATTCGTCGTGCAAACCGCCGCTCTGTCTTGCCGCCGGCCACCGATTGGGCCACTTGCCGCATCCTGGCAGAACGACGAGGGACGAATGGGTGATCTCGATGTGGTCGTGATAGGCGCCGGGGCGGCCGGGCTTGGTGCTGCCTCGACCCTGCACCGGGCCGGACGATCCGCCATCGTGCTGGAGGCATCCGCTCGCGCCGGCGGGCGTGCCTGGACTGCGCATCCCCCGGAACTCGGCGGGGTCTGGTTCGACATGGGCGCGGTGTGGCTGCACGCCGCCGAGCGGAATCCGCTGGTGCCGATCGCGCAAGCCCTCGGCCACCGGCTCCTGCGCAGCGACGAGCTACGGCAGGAGCGAACCTTCATCGGCTCGAGATTGGCAACGGAAGCCGAACTGGCGGACTACCACGCCGCCTGGCCGCGCTTCGAGCGCGCCGCGGCGGAACTCTTGCGTCCAGGCTTACCGGATCCGCCGCTCTCCGCCGTGGCGCGAAATCTCCCCGACGATCCCTGGGAGCCGACCATCGAGGCGTGGGAAGGCTCGGTGATCTGCGCGGTCGACGCCGACCAATTCAGCCTGGCCGACTGGCAGGCCAACGTGCTCAGCGGCAGTAACCTGGTGCCGGAGGGCGGCATCGGCGCCTTCGTTGCCGGGCTCGCCGACGGCCTCGATGTCCGCTTCGACACGCCAGCACGGCGGGTGCGCTGGGACGGTACAGTTGCGGTTGAAACCGATCATGGCACAGTCCATGCCCGATCCTGCATCGTCACCGTCTCGACCGGCGTGTTGGCAGCCGGCGGGATCGCGTTCGATCCAGCCCTGCCGCCAACAGTGCAGGACTGCTTGCACGGGTTGCCAATGGGGTTGGCGATGAAGGTGGCGCTGCGGGCAACCGGACCGGATCGCCTGGACCTGCCGCTGCACTGCTCCGTCGATCATCGGGTGGAGCACAGCGGCGAGCCGCTGATGCCGTTCCAGTGCTGGCCGTACGGGCGCGATTACGTGCAGGGCTGGATCGGCGGCTCGACCGCGTGGGAGCTGGCGCGCGCCGGCGATGGCGCCGCTGTCGATTTCGCGCTAACCGAGCTGCGTCGCATCTTCGGTGGTCGGGTCGATCGCCTGTTCGCAGGCGGCAGCCATCTGGTGACGCATTGGGATGCCGACCCGTTCGTGCGCGGCTCCTATGCTTACGCCCTTCCGGGCTATGCCGGCGCGCGCGCGCAACTTGCCGAGCCACTTGCCGACGGCCGGCTGATCTTCGCCGGCGAGGCGTGCAACACGCCATTCGGCGGCACCGTCGGCGGCGCCTGGCTCAGCGGCGTGGCCGCCGCCGAAAGGGCGGCCTGATGCCCAATCTGCTGTTCTGGCGGCGCCGACCGCGCATCAATGTGGTCGAGCTGCACGGCCTGATCGCTCCCCGCCCGGGATTACTCAACCTGAGCGGCGCGGGCCCGTTGATCGAGCGTGCCTTCGATACGGCGCGCGGCCGTCCGGTGATTCTGCACATCGACAGCCCTGGTGGCTCCCCGGTGCAGTCGGACCTGATCGCCACGTTGGTGCGGCGCCGCGCCGAGAAGGCAAAAGTCGAGGTCCATGCGGTGATCGGTGATGTCGGTGCATCCGGGGGGTACTGGATCGCCTGTGCCGCCGACCGCATCCACGCCAACCCGATGAGCATCGTGGGCTCGATCGGCGTGCGCGGCGGCGGGTTCGGGTTCAGCGACCTACTGGACCGCATCGGTGTCGAACGCCGCCTCTACACCGCCGGCGAGAACAAGGCTCGCCTCGATCCGTTTCTACCAGAACGACCGGATGACATCGCGTTTACCCGTGCGCTGCTGGAGGAACTGCACGAGCGGTTCAAATCCTGGGTGCGAACTCGCCGGGATGGACGGTTGAGCAGCGACGAGAATGTGTTGTTCGACGGCAGCTTCATGTTGGGCGAACGCGCATTGCGATTGGGATTGATCGACGGATTTGCCGATGTCGATGGACTGGTCCGCGAACTGGGCGGTGAAAAGGCGCGGCCACAGATATTGCAGGCGCGACGTCGCGGGCTGTTGCGCATGCTGCCTCGGATGATGATCGAGTCGGCGTTTGATGCGATAGAAGAGCGAGACATGCGGCTGCGGCTGCGGGCGTAGGACCTGTCGGAAACCGGTTCGCATAAGCCGCGCGTCACCACGACCGCAATCGTTGATCCAGCGCATCACGCAAGCCATCGCCCAACAGATTGAACGCAAGCACCGTGATGAAAATCGCCAGCCCCGGAAACACCATGATGTGGTCGGCCACACCCAGGTAGCCGCGTCCATCCGCGAGCATTGCGCCCCACTCCGGACTCGGCGGTTGTGCACCAAGGCCGATGAAGCTCAGCGCCGCGGCCGTCAGAATCGAGGTGCCGACGCGCAGGCTCAGATACACGATCACGCCGGGCAGCGTGCCCGGTAGGATATGCCGGACCAGCAACGGAAAGGTGCGCACACCGATGCTGCGCGAAGCCTGCACATACACGGTGCGTTTCAACGCGAGCGTCGAGCCGCGCACCAGCCTCGCGAACACCGGCGTCGAGAACACCGCGATGGCATAGACCACATTCGTGATGCCCGGCCCCAGCAGCGCCACCACCCCGATCGCAAGCAGAATGCCGGGAAACGCCAGCAGCACATCCATCACCCGCATGATCAGGCTGTCGGTGTAACCGCCGAAGTATCCGCTGATCAGACCCAGCACCACGCCCGCAAGACCGCCAAGCGCCACCGAAATGAACCCGACGCTGAGCGAGATGCGGCCACCCCAGATGATGCGGCTCAGAATGTCGCGGCCGAATGCGTCGGTGCCGAACGGGTGCGCCCAGGAGGGGCCGGCGAGCACATTGTTATAGTCCGGCGCAGCCGGACCATAAGGCGAGATCAGCGGCGCGGCGATCGCCGCCAAAATCAGAAGCAGCAACACGACGCCCGCCGCAACGGCAATGTGTTGGCGGCGAAAGCGCCGCCAGAACTCGGCCACCGGCGAGCGCAGCGATACCGTGCCGATAACGGAACCGCTCATTGCAGCCGGATCTCCGGGTTGACCACCGCGTACAGCAGATCGACGACCAGATTGATCATGACAAATTCGAACGAGAACAACAGAATCTCGGCCTGAATCACCGGGTAGTCACGGTAGCTGACGCTGTCCACCAACAACCGCCCCAGTCCTGGCCAGGCGAACACCGTCTCCACCACGATCGCGCCGCCCAGCAGGAACCCGAACTGCAGTCCGGCGAGCGTGATCACTGGGATCAGCGCGTTGCGCAACGTGTGCTTCCATATCACCACGCGCTCGCGCAGGCCTTTGGCTCGCGCCGTGCGCACGTAGTCCTCGGCGGTGACCTCGACGAAGGCCGAGCGGGTGAAGCGCGCCATCACCGCCGCAACCGCGACGCCTAGCGTGAACGAGGGCATGATCAGACTTTTCCAGTCGCTATAGCCGCCCGTCGGCAGCCAGCGAAGCCGAACCGAAAACAGATCGATCAGCAGCAGCCCGAGCCAGAAGCTGGGAAACGACAGCCCGGAAATTGCCAGCACCATCGAGCCTTGGTCCTGCCAGCGTCCGCGCTTCACCCCCGAGAGCACGCCAAGCGCAATCCCAACCACCAACGACCATGCCATGGAGACGACGGTCAGCCAGAATGTCGGCATGAACCGCTGCCCGATCAGCTCAGCGACCGTCTGTTGCGTTTTGATCGAGCGGCCGAGGTTCAGGTGCACCACATCGTAAAGATAGTGCAGGTATTGCACGATCAGCGGCTTGTCGAGGCCCATCGCCTGACGCACCGCCTCTACATCCGCCGGCGTCGCGTCCGGTCCGGCGACCAGGCGCGCGGGATCGCCAGGCAACAGGTGCACGAACAGGAACGAAAAAGCGCTGACGGCCAGCAGGACCGGTATGGTGCCGGCAAGCCGCCGCGCCAGGTAGTCGAGCACGAAATCAGTTCAGCGTGGCGTCCGGGTCCAGATCGAACTGCGCATCCGGCCGCATATAGGCCCCCTTCAGGCCCTTCACATAAGCCGCGAGGTTATGCGGCACGGCGAGGAAGATCCACGGCCCATCCTTCCACACCTGCGCCTGCACCGTCGCATAGGCGGCGGCTCGCTTGGCCGGATCGGTGGTCGCCAGCCCGTCCTGAATCCCTTTGTCCGCAATCGGATTGCTGTACCAAGAGAGGTTGGACAGCACCGGCGGGAACGCGCTGGTGGCCAGCAACGGCCGCAGCGCCCAATCGGCGTCGCCGGTCGATGACGACCAGCCGCCATACAGCATGGTGATTGTCGCATCCGACGGCTTCTGCACGTCGAACATCTTCGCGGTCAGCACGCCGGCCTCCAGTTCTTCCACCTTCAGCCGGATGCCGACGGCGCCAAGCTGCTGCTGAATGAACTCCATCCCCCGCACGGGCAACGTGCTGTTGACGCCGGTGAGCGTATCGTCGAATCCGTTCGGATAGCCCGCCTCGGCAAGCAGTTGCTTGGCTTTCTCCGGGTCGTACGAGTAGCTGCCCTGCTTCTTGTAAAAATCCATCAGAGCGGGCTCGGGACTGTCCATCGGGTCCGCATAGCCGTTATAGACCACCTTGATAAACGCCTGCTTGTCCACCGCGTAATTGAGCGCCTGACGCACCCGCACGTCGGTGAACGGCTTGCGCATGTTGTTCAACGCGACATACACGGCAAAGATCGATGGCTTGTCGAACACCACGATCCGCGGGTCGTGGCTGATCGTCGGCACCAGTTGCGGCGGCACCGGATAGATGAACTGCGCCTCGCCAGCCATCAACATGGCCATCCGCGAGCCGTCTTCCGGAATGGCGCGATAGGTGATCGTGTCGATCTTCGGCGCGCCCGCCCAGTAATTCGGGTTTTTCTTCATCACCAACGTATCGGCGGACCAGGACACCAGCTCATATCGCCCGGTGCCCGAGGGGTGGCGTGCCACGTCCTTGCCGTACTGCTGCACCGATTTCGGACTGACGATCTGCGCGCCTGGATGGGCAATGTCGTTGACGAACGCACCGAACGGATATTTCAGCACTACCCGCACCGTATAGTCGTCCACCACGTCGGTGTGCGCCACCATCGAAAACAGGCTCTGCCGCTTCAGGTGGTTGGCGGGATTGCCGGCGCGATCGAAGCTGAATTTCACCGCTTGCGCATTGAACGGCGTCCCGTCCTGAAACATGACGCCTTTGCGCAGGTGGAAGGTGAACTCGGTTGCGTCCTCGTTCGCCTCGTAGCTGGTCGCCAGGTCGGGCACCAGCTTCATGTCGTGGTCCAGCCGGTACAGCCCATCGAACATCAGCCGTGTCGCCGACTGCGAAATATTGTCGTTGAGGTCGGCGGGATCGAGGCCGAGAACATCGGCGGTCAGCGCCACCACAAGATCATTGGCATACGCGTGCAGAGGCGCGCCGAGCACGACAGCAGCAGCCAATAGCAGGCTTGCGAACGCGCGAAACATCTTGCTGCCCCTCTCCGTTCAATAAAGCCCGCGTATGCGGTGGCGAGCCACGAAATGGTCCTCTCCCACACGCACCAGGGGCGCGACGGTAGGCGGGTCGTCGGGGCGTCGCAAGGGACTCGGAACCTCGCTGTCATCAAGCTCCAGCGAATGCCCCCGCCGACGCGGATCCGGCACCGGAACGGCGGCAAGCAGCCGGCGCGTATAGGGATGCTGCGGATCGTTCAGCACCGCCTGCCGCGGTCCGATCTCCACGATCTGACCCAGATACATCACCGCGATTCGATGCGCGACGCGCTCCACCACCGCCATGTCGTGCGAGATGAACAGATAGGCGACGCCCAGCCGCGCCTGCAGCGCCATCAGCAGGTTCACGACCTGGGCACGGATCGAGACGTCCAGCGCGGCGACCGCTTCGTCGGCAATGATTACCTTCGGATCGCTCGCCAGAGCGCGCGCAATGCAGACGCGCTGGCGCTGCCCGCCCGAAAGCTCGTGCGGATAACGCCACATCATCTCCGCCGGCAGCCCGACCTGCTGCAGCAGCGCGCGCACGCGTTCCTCCACTGCCGCGCCGCGCATCAGCCCGTGCGTGCGGATCGGCTCGGCGATCGAGAAGCCGACGGTCAGCCGCGGATCCAGCGAGGCGAACGGATCCTGGAACACGAACTGCACCGCGCGTCGCAGCAGAGGCTCGATGTCCTTGTCGAGCCGCGTGATGTCGAGCCCGTCGAGCCGGATGCTGCCGGCATCGGGTACTTCGAGGCGAATGATGCTGCGGCCGGTTGTCGTTTTGCCGCAGCCGGATTCGCCGACCAGGCCAAGCGTCTCGCCCGGGCGCAGATCGAAACTCACCTGCTCCACGGCGTGCACGCGTCCAATCAGGCGGCCGAACACGCCACGCCGCACCTCGAACCGCGTGACGAGACCGCGCACCTCCAGCACCGGATCGCCACGCACCGTGTTCTGTGGCACCGGCGGTGGCCTCCCCGGTTCGGGAAACGGAATCGGCAGCTTCTCGCCGGCGAGGTTGCCGAGCGTCGGCACAGCCGCCAGCAGCGCCCGCGTATAGGGGTGCGCCGGCGCGTCGAAAATCCGCACCGCCGTCCCTTCCTCGACCTTTTCCCCCTCCCGCATGACCACCACGCGATCGGCGACTTCGGCGACCACGCCCATGTCGTGGGTAATAAAAATCAGCCCCATGCCCAGCTCGCGTTGCAGCGACGCGATCAGCCGAAGCACCTGCGCCTGCACGGTCACGTCGAGCGCGGTGGTTGGCTCGTCGGCGATCAGCAATCGTGGCCGGCAGGCCAGCGCGATTGCGATCATCACGCGCTGGCGCATGCCCCCAGAAAGCTGGAACGGATAGCGGTCGAGCTGTCGTTCCGCTTCCGGAATCCGTACCCGGTCCAACAGCCGCTTCGCCTCGGCGCGCGCAGCGGTGCGGCTGGCACCCTGGTGCAGGATAACAGCCTCGGCAATCTGGTCGCCGATGCGCAGCACCGGATTGAGCGAAGTCATCGGCTCCTGGAACACCATCGCCAGTTCCGGACCGCGCAGGTGCCGCATCGTTTCCTGCGGCTCGCGCGCCAGATCAAGCTGACGCCCATCACGCCCCATGAAGCCGACTCGGCCGGCGACGATGCGACCGCCCGAGTAATCCAGTAGCCGAGTGATGGCGAGTGCGGTGACCGATTTGCCCGACCCGGACTCACCGACGATCGCCACCGTCTCGTGCGCGCCGACACTGAGATCGAGCCCGCGCACCACGACGCTCGGCCCCGCATCGGTATCGAAGGCGATGCTGAGGTCAGTGACGTCGAGCAGGGGCTGCGGGCCGGACAGCGGGGTCCCCGTCATGCCCGGCGAAGGCCGGGCATCCACGACTGTACCTGCGACGTAAAGAGCAAGACGTGGATAGCCGACCTTCGCCGGCCATGACGGTCAATGCCGCGCCGTCGCAGAAGCGTCATTTGGTATAATTTGACACCACGTTGCGACTCAGCCGTGCCGGTCGGGCGGTACGGTACCGGCGATCTCCTGCACCAGCTTGCGGGTCACCGCCTCGGTGAAGCTCTCATAGCTGTGCACCTCAAGCACGAAGCTTGTTTCGCCTGCCGTGACGCTATGCCGATAGTAGTTGCCGAGCCCGCCCGGTGGATGCGTATGCCGCTGCAACCAGGGGATGTCGCTCTCATTGGCGATGGCAAGTCCGTTGATGACAATCCCCTGCTTGGCCGCCTCGTCACGTGCATCCTCCACTGGCCGGCCGGAGTTGTTGGTTCCGTCCCCGGCGACATCGATCACCCGTCGCGTCGCTTGCAGCCCGCTATTAGCAAGGTCTTGCATCGCCAGCGTGACGCCCTCGCCGATCGCCGTATGACCCCACGAGGATCGCGGCGCGTCTTGCAGCTTCTGCGCGAAGGCGCGGGCCGATTCGGCGTCGTGGATCACGGTCCAGTTCACCACGGTCTCCACTTGGCCCTCACCGGCGAACTCGACGAGCGCGACACCGATGGCACCGATGGGGCCACCCTGAATCGCGGAAATAACGCCTGGATTGGTGAAGGCGTCGTAGTAGCCCTGCTTCTCCAGCTTGTATTCGTCGTCATTGATGCTGCCCGACACGTCATCGACCAGCACCAGCGCGACATCGACTGCCTGTGGTGCCGCATGCGCGAGTCGCGCAGCGCATAGAAGGAAAGCGGCAAGAAGGAGGAACCGTTTCATCTCGGCCTCTCGCTTTCGAAGTGACCATCAGGGTGGAATGGAAATCCACCGCTGTCCAGCGATGTCACCTCTCGCGCAGAGCTCCTACGCGGCCGTGCCCAACAGGTCGTCCGCCGCTGCGCGCGCAGCCTCGGTGATCGTCTCGCCGGCCAGCATGCGGGCGATCTCCTCGCGTCGGGCCCTGGCATCAAGACGCCCGACCAGCGTTGATGCCCGCCCGCGTCCGGCAGCCTTGGCAACAAGAAGATGCGCCCCTCCACGCGCCGCCACCTGGGGACTGTGCGTCACCACCAACACCTGCAGCCGCGCGGCCACCCGCGCCAACCGGTCTCCCACCGCCGCCGCCGTGGCCCCGCCAATGCCGGAATCGACCTCGTCGAAGACCAGCGTCGGTACCGGCGACCCGGCGGCCAGCACCACTTTCAGCGCCAGCATCAGTCGAGACAACTCGCCGCCCGACGCCACGCGTGCCAGCGGCGCGAGCTCCTGTCCCGGATTGGGCGCGATCAGGAAACGCACCGCATCGGTGCCACCGCTTCCCCAGTCAGGTTCGGCCAGCGGCGCGATCTCCACCGCGAACCGTGCTTTCTCCAGTCGCAGCGGCGGCAGCTCCTTCGCCACCGCCCGCTCCAGCCGCCCCGCCGCGACGCGCCGAGCGCCCGACAGCTCGGCGGCGGCGCCTACATAGGCTTGGCGGGCGCGGCTGGCAGCCTGCTCCAGCCGCCCGACCTCGTCCGCGCCGCTCTCCAGCGCCTCCAGCCGGGCCCGGAGTCCATCGTGCCATGCCGGCAGCTCGGCCACCGCGACCTGATGCTTGCGGGCCGCCGCCCGCAGCGCGAAAAGCCGCTCCTCGGCCTGTTCCAGCCGACGCGGGTCCGCCTCGGCGTCGGCCGCCAGGCGGGTGAGCAGAGTTTCGGCTTCGGCCAATGCTTCCTCGGCGTGCTCCAGGGCAGCGAGCGCCGCCGCCACAGGGTTGGCGGCATCTGCCTGAGACGCTGCGACAAGCCGCTGAAGAGCGCGGGAAGCAGCCCGCAGTGCCGCCACCGGAGCCGGACTGCGCCGGTCGCGCGGACTGAGCTCGGACAGCGCCGCCGCGACCGCTTCCGCGCGCCGTTCGCCCAGTTGCAGGCGTTGGCGTTCGGCGGCCAACTCTTCCTCCTCGCCTTCGCGCGGCGCCAGACCGGCGAGCTCCCCCACCGCGTGCCGCAACCACTCTTCATCGCGCTCGGCGTCAGCGAAGGCGGCTCTGGCCGCGGCAAGCGCGGCCAGCTCATCGCGCCAGCAACGCCAGGCATCCGCCGTCGCCGCCCGCAGTTCCCCCGGAACGGCGAATGCATCCAACAGCCCCGCATGGCTCGACGGATCAGCGAGGCCCAACTGCTCGTGCTGGCCCTGGACCTCGACCAGTAACGCGCCCGCTCGTCGCATCAGCGCCACCCCGACCGGCTGGTCGTTGACGAACGCCCGCGACCGGCCGTCGCGGCCGACCACGCGGCGCAGCACCAGTTCGTCCTCGGCCTCGATGCCCTGCTCGGCCAGCAGGCCGCTCACCGGGTGTCCCTCGGGTGGGGCGAAGCAGGCGGTGACGCTCGCCTGCTCCGCACCGCTGCGCACCAACCCGGCATCCGCGCGCATCCCCAGCGCGAGACCTAGGCTGTCGAGCAGGATCGACTTGCCCGCCCCCGTCTCTCCAGTCAGCACGGTCAGCCCCGGGCCGAAACTCAAATCGAGCCGCTCGATCAGCACCACCTCGCGGATCGAGAGAGCGGTGAGCATCCGCCTGCTGGCTTAGAAGACGAAGTTCCAGGCCCGCGCGAGGATACCGTGGCCCGTCCCGGTCGGCGGCGGCAGGCCCTTGATCAGGCCGACATTGTAGAGATCGGCGTAGGTGTCGGCGTACCAGGCGCTGCCCGGATAGTTATAACCCAGCACCGCGGCGGTCCGCAGCGCCGGCTCGCGCATGCCGAGCCGGAGGTAGATTTCCACCATCCGGTGCAACGCCTCTGGCACGTGGTTGGTAGTCTGGAAGTCGGCAACGACCCGCTGGAACCGGCCAAGCGCCGCTTCATAGAGGTGCTGGTTTTCGTACCAGAGCCCGATCGACATCTCGTGGCCGGCGAGGTGGTCGCGGCACAGAT
>Ga0335074_10002330_pt1 | contig 25850 bp, 23 predicted proteins | sample Lox_Sample_23_FD_206715 | JGI IMG/M metagenome (GOLD analysis project Ga0335074, IMG submission 206715) | Soil microbial communities from Loxahatchee National Wildlife Refuge, Florida, United States - Lox_Sample_2.3 | ecosystem: Environmental > Terrestrial > Soil > Wetlands | place: USA... | reverse complement strand
GTTCGCGCCTCAGCCTGACTGCCCAGATTGACGGGACCTGTGGGGCCCAATAACTCGACGCCGGGCTTGACGATGGACCCGTGTGACGACGCATAAGTGGAAATCTCGAGCAAGCCTATGAAGCGAGTAGCGTTTTGTCGGCCCGCGCCCTAGTCGGCGATCGCGGAAACCAAGTCGGCAACGCTGCTTTTGCTCGATGCGGGGACAGAGCGTCGGCCTCTCTCTGATAATATGTATGTTGGATCTGCATTATGGAGCAGGCGATATTGGGTCCAGCCGAAGCGCCCGTAGCCGTCGTTATCTCAAGCCCTTCTTGGGGTGGCCCCGGTTTAGTGGACACGGGGTTTCTGGGCAGCGCATAAAGACGTTCGGCATGCATGACAACCACGGTCGCGCTCGACACTGCTAGCTCAGGCGAGCCGCAACGCTATGAACGGCTCCTCGTCACCAGGAAGAAGGTACCGCGAGACCTCTACGAACCCATGATCAAGAGCGAACCGCAGGCCATCAGGGTTCGACGCCAGGACAACGGTCTCGAAGCCGCTGCCGCCGAGGCCGCGTGCGACCTTCATCGCTTCGGAGAACAGCTTCTCGCCGTAGCCCTGTCGACGGTGCTCCGGCAGTACCCGGGCGATGACCGTGACATTGCCGTCCTCATCGGGGGGCCTGACCGTGGCGCACCCGACCAAGACGTTGCCGTCATAGGCCGCGCTCAGAAGGTAGCGGCCTACCCGTTCTCGCACCTGGTCAGTCGTAAGCGGAGAGGTGGGGATCACGACGTTGTGGACGTGCCGCCAGTCCTCGACGGTGGCCTCCGTAACCGCCTCGACACGGAACGTCGACGGCGGTGCGGGCCGTGGCAACGGGCATCGCGGTTCAGGCACCATGCCGACATACAAGCACGGGCGAGCTGACCAACCTCGACGATTCGACGGGGGCCGGTTCGCCAAGCGCGATGGTCGTCGGCGAGATAGCGCGCCGGCACGGGGACGCCTCAGCGCTTGCGGCAGACTTGGCCATGGCCGACGTCGACTTCTCCCTGCCACGCCTGGCCAAGGTCTACGACGCTCTCGACCCCGACCGCAGCGATCTTGACGCCTACCTGGCCCTAGTAGACGAGCTCGGCGCTCGCTCAGTCCTGGAAATCGGCTGCGGCACTGGCACCTTTGCCTGCCTGCTCGCAGCGCGGGAAGTAGGCAGGCCGCTTCAAGTGGGTCGCGGGGTGGCCCTACTTCGGCGGTACCCTGACCATCGCCGGCCAGATCAGCGGGGCGCATGCCGCTGGGACAATCTCCCTGACCGCATGGTCCACGACCGGCGCGAGCGAAACGTTCGGGCCAGAGCATTGCTTAGGCGCCCACTACTCCTGGACGGCGACTTGGGACCCCGGAGCCATGCCGGGCCTGCCGTGATGTCAGGCTCTTGGCGTCCACCGTGTTGTCAGCAGGTACTGATCGGATGCTCGCGTAGTACCGTCCTGCGTTCAGTACCCCGACGAGGCACGTCACCAAGACGAAATTTGGCCCGGAAATCAACATTCGGCCGAGGCGTCGAGGACCAGGCCGCGCTGGGCCCGGGTGAGTTGCGCGCGGAAGGACTTGTGCTATCAACCACCTCGGTTGATGGACGAGGCGCTTTGGGACATAGCCCGGCACCACGCGTACGGTTCCCTGGGCCTGGAGCATGACCCCGAACTGGCCTTCGCCGGCGTGCGGGTACTGAGGCACTTGCCGAGTTCTGCGAGGGCTACCAGGTGCGCCGGCTGCCAGAGGCTGGGCACAGTTGGGCGCGGATAGCCGCCTGGGCCGGCGTCAGGCCGCAGGCGGTCCACAAGAAATGCGCCCAGGCCTTCAAGACGGCCAAGGGCCCATCGAAGTAGTTATCGTCGACGGGCAGGCCAGGCGGGGGGTCGTGGAGCCGGCGAACAACCAGGAACGTCACCCGGCAGCCCAGACCGACGATCTTGGCAGACGTGCGCAAGAGCTGCTCAAGCGCGGGATCCTGCGCTTGTACCCTTCAAGCTTTTTAGCAAATCGGGAGTGACGGAGACTCGGACGGGCCACCGTCTAACAGGTGCCCAAGCTGACGGTGCCCCTCGGTTCCATCGTGACGAACTTGGCCTTAGCTGCTGCCGATCCCCCGTTCCAGGTTAGTTTTGCGTTGATCTCGATGTAGGCCGGTGTGAGGACTATGGCGACCGGCCCGGTGGCGCCACCGGGCAGCATTAACTGCGCCGTGTAGGTACTGTTGGCCGGGGCGGTACCGATCCCCACGGCCTGATCAGTGCAGCTCATGTTTTTGCCGGCCACGTTGGGGAACTGTATTTCCGTGACACCTGCAAAGTTGTTGGCAGTGGGGGCGGGCTGGTCGACTACCCCGGCGATGGCACCTCGAACTGTCTGACCGCTTAGTTTCTGCGTTCCTACCCCGCGCGGGTCCGCCAGCACCTGCACTGTTTCGCCCTTGACCCCCTTGATCTGGACGCTAACGGTGTAGAGGACACCAAAATTGCCCACGACGTACTTCCCATCGGCAGGCTGGTACTGCGTGAGTTGAGTCTTGTCCTTGATGGGGTTTCCCATCAACAATACTCCATAACGCTTCCCATTGTTCAGGTCATAAGAAATGGCGTCAGTTTCGGCGTCATAGCTGAATGTTGCGGCCACGTGGCCCTTGGACTCCGTGGGGTTGTACAGGGGGGTGTCGTTGCTGAGGAAGGTCCGTCGCGGGTCGCCCTTGGGGTACTGAACGTCTGCAAACTGATATGTCAACGGGTTTGTGAGGAACTGCGTTTCGCGGTTCGCGTTGATGGCCACGACCCCCACAGTGACCGGGCCGGAGGAGTTGGCGTCTATGATGGCGTTGAGCACCCCGCCTCCTGGTGGCACGACTCCTGTTGCGCCGTTGGCGTCGTGCGGGCCGTGGCAAAACGCATAAGCGTTTGGCTTCTTCATGCCCCCGCTGTCGCCCGGGATGCTGACCGTTTGGGGCTTGGGGTGGCGGCGCGCTGACTCCCAGGCCACGAGCGCCGATTGGCCAGTTTGCACCGGGTTACCCGGATGGGCTCCGTAACCGGTAGAGCCTAGCGTGAACTTGACCGGGCTGGGAGAGGGATTGTAGACCACCACGCAGATCGCCTTTTCGACGTTGGTGCGGTTCTCGTGGTTGAAATAAATCCTGAAATTGCCTTGGACTGCATCGCGGGCCCGTTGCTTGTACATTATCCCTTCGACTTCGTTGCCACCCTGCACGGTTTCTCGTTGTGTGGCGGTGGAAATGTCTGCCAGGGTGTAGACAGGGCAAGGCACGCTAGTTGGAGTAGGATCGCCGCACAGGTACTCCGGGTAGTCGCTATAGACTAAATTCTCGTTGTTCAACTGAGGCACCGGGCTGGTCCCTTTCCAGCCGGGCTGCTGACCGGAGGTGTTTTGGCTAAGCCCTTTCGGGACCGTGGCGGCCCACGGGGCCGAGTCCATCCCGTTTATCAGGCTCCCTTTCTTCGCGACATCTGTAGGGATAGACAGCTTGGGTGGGCGGACGGTAGCCGTGTTCCCCGCGGCGACATCGATACCAGTTTTAGTGAACGTCGCCTGCGAGGGCTTCTCGAGGACGACCTCCGGCGAGAGAGTGATCGCGAGTTTCCCACCGGTGATATTAAGGGGTCCACGGTCCTTGATACTGACGCTGTAGTCGAGCTCCCCCCCTCCCGAAGCGTCTTCGGTTACCGTCGGGTTGGCAACGATTTTGAGTGAGACGCTTGTCGTGCAGAAACCTGTCGGTTGTTGAGTGGGGGCTGTAGTAGGCACCGTCGTGCCCGGGGCGTCAGGTGCTTCGAGCAGGCCGTCGCTCGCTCCAGGAACCTCACTCGCCGGGTGGGGACCATTGCTCGCTTCGTCCGGGATGGCGCCGCAGGGCACCTGGAAATCAACCCCGTAGATGTTGCTCTCGACGTCAAGGGCCCTGCTCTCAGGCGTCGCCGTGAGGTCATCTATGAGTTGGGGGGTGACCGTGCAAGGGCCGGGGCTGACGAGGAACTCGTAGCGGCCGTGGTCGTCGGTGGTGGTGGTGCCACCGCCCTTGTTGCAGGCACCATCGACGGTAATCCCAGGTGCCGGCTGGCCGCTGGCGGATTGGGTGATGTGGCCGACCACCGCCCACTTGTAGCTGACCCCCCAGGCGAGGGGACCGAGGACGTAAGAGGACGAGTAGTAGCCCAGGGCGTCTGCCGTGCAGGGGCCGCCGCCCCCGCCCCCGCCGGCAGTCCAAGCCGCGTCCCCAGGGGGCACTTGCCACGTCTCGGTATCGACGACCCTGATCATCGCTGGGTAGGTGGTCGCGGTCGACTTCGAGAACCATTGGGCGTTCCAGCCAGAGATGCCGGCGCCGTCGGTCCAGGCCACGTAGTCGTCCACGCTGGGCGGGACCGCCGCAACGACGGTGGCGTTTGTCATACAGCCCGTGCTGGAAGACTTCTCCGAAAGGTGGAACCAGGCAGGTAGCGGCACGCAGTGCTCCCCCTTCGGCGCCTGCAACTCTCCTATAGGGCACCCCTGGGAGTCGAGGGTTGGCGGCGGTGGGGTAGACGCCTCGGCGACGTCCGCCACCCTCTGGGAGAGGGGGGTGACTGGTACGGCCAGCATCGCGATGACGGTGGCCACGGCGGTGGCAACTCGCCCGCGGCGCGTCCGACCAACTCTGGTCCTTGTCAGTAACATGGCGAACCTCCCTGTCGATCGACCCACGTGTGGCTTCGCCGCAAGCATGCGATGCCGGCGTCACACGAACGTGACACGGCTGGCACCTGTCGGCTGCCACGATGGATGACCTCCTTGCGGTCCGCGGCCGAAGCTGGTGTGTTATCCGCGTTCACCTTGCCCGAAGCCCTGGCCGCGGACTCGATGAGCCCACCGGAAGCCGGCCAGTGCCGTCGTATGAGGCCGTCCTGAGCCGCCTCGCCGAGCATCGTCCGCAACACCCGTTAGGCCTTCGCTGCTTGCCCCTGGCCGTGCTTGGTCACGAGGTCGGCATGCCATTGCAGGACGCGAGCGGTCTTCAGGTCAGCCAGGGCGCAAGGGGCGAGATCGGGCAGGACCTACTTGTCGAGCAGCCAGGTCACGAGCTCCTCTGTCCTCGGCCGGTAGCGCCCGGGCTTGCGGGCTCGATCGAGCCACCCCGAGGCGAACTCCCCTCGCGTCTGCCTGCCACCGGCCGGGTCGATCCTCACGCCACGGTTGATGTCGGCCCGCACGTTGGCCAGCCAGGCCGACGCGTCCGCCTTGGCGAGGAAGGTCTTCGGAGCCTTGAAGCGTTGTCCTTCCACCCTGTAGCTGGCCTCCCAGGAGGTACGGCCAACCTGCCGGATGTTGCCAAAGGCCCTACGCCTACTAGCCATCTTTCGTACCCTCGCGCCGTAATCCGCTAGATCTCGTTCTGCCAGGTCCCGAGGGCTTAGTTACAGTTGAGTTACAGTAGAGGCGCAAACGGGAGGGTACGGGATGCCGCTCACCCATCCCGAACAGGTATTTCTTTGTCGGGCGGGCGGGACTTGAACCCGCGACCCCCAGACCCCCAGTCTGGTGCGCTACCAAACTGCGCCACCGCCCGGGTGGTGCGAAGGACGAGGCTACCAGGGTGAGGCCTCCCCCTAACGTCCTCGGTTCAAATGTGCTTGGGTAACCATTCGATGAGCCAGTAGATGCGGTAGACCATGTAGACGGTCACTCCGACTACTAATAGCTTGAAGTGCCACGGAGCCCCCTTCGTGCGGGTTAGAGCTGCTTGTCCTCCGGCCCCCGGCAACTCTGTTCGCGGGTCGCCGTCATCGATGGCGCTCACCTCTTGTTTGCGGAGGTTCTCTTGCTTATGGAGGGCGTCACCTGCCAGGAGCACCCGACCACACGTGGGGCAAAGGCCACCCTTGGGCAGCTCTGGAGGGTTCCAAAACCTGCTGCAATCGTCGCACCAGGGCATCAGCAAGAGCCTCTTGGACGAGCGGCGACAGCCACGACCAACAGGCTACGGCGAGCGCTGCACAGGCCGTTGCCACACGCCGGCAAGAAGCAGCGAAACGCCCATGACAACACCCGCCGCCGTGACAGGGCTCTGCACACCCTTCGTTGTGCGGTCAGGGTGGTAACACGAAGCAAACAAGGACCGTTAACCCCTTGTTACTAGACAAAGCGCACGCTGGGGAGATGGAGGGCAAGCCGCTGCTCGCGCCGCGCAGCTGGCTCCACCTTCCACGGCGCACGGTCCGCTTGCGGCTCACTGCGCTCTACGGGATGCTCTTTCTTGCCTCGGGCGCGGCCCTTCTCGCCCTCACGTACGGCTTGCTCGCGAACCAAAGAGTGGGCGCCACGTTCAATGTGCTCCGGGGACCGGACGGCGCGCTCACGGCCATAAGCGCCAGGGCCCCGACCAGGACGGAACTATTGAAGTTCGCCCAGTGCATGGACGCGCACGGAGCCAACGTCGCTGTCAGTGTCGACAAGGGCGGCGCCAACATTCAAGTCTCGCAGCGCACTACGACAACCCCTGCGTTCCGCGCGGCTTCGCAGACCTGCGTCCAGGACCTTGGCGTCCAGGTCGCGCCCCTCCCGTTCCAGGCCCTGGCTTACTCTTACGCCGCGGGAGCGGGGAACAAACAGGCTGCAGGCCCACTGCCTCCCGGCGTCGTCCAGCGAGGCGTCATTGCTTCCCTGTCCGCCGTAGTCGACCGGGACAGGTTCCTGCTCGAAGGTGGCATCGCCCTCGGCCTCATGGCTTTTGTTTCCATAGGGCTCGGCTGGGTCATGGCAGGGCGGGCTCTTCGCCCGTTGCGGACCATGACCGCCTCGGCACGGCAAATATCGGAAGACAACCTCCACGAACGCCTCGCCGTCGGCGGTCCTGCGGACGAGATGCGGGACCTAGGCGAGACGATCAATGGCCTGTTGGCTCGCCTCGAGCGTGCGTTCGAGAGCCAACGCCGGTTTGTCGCCAACGCCTCGCACGAACTTAGGACGCCGCTCGCGATGATGCGGACATCGCTCGACGTGGCGCTCGGCAAGCCTCAACCAAGGGAAGAGGTCAAAGTCCTTGCCACGAAGCTCGAAGAGGGCCTGGACCAGGCCGACCGCCTCCTCGACGGCCTATTAGTCCTGGCCCGTGCGCAACGTGGGGCCATCGGGGACATATCAGAGGTGCCGCTCGAAGGTCTCGTGGGCGACGCTCTCGGTGCCCACAGGACGGAGATATTGCGGCTCGGCCTCAGCGTGCAGAACGACAGCGTCCCCGCTGAAGTGATGGGAAATGAAACGCTCCTCGCGCGTATGGTCTTCAACCTCGTAGACAATGCGATAAGGCACAATGTGAGAGGGGGCCTGGTCCACGTCTTCAACGACGGTGACGGCCACATGGCGCGCCTTGTGGTCGCCAACAGCGGCGCCCTGATCGAACAAAGCAGGATTTCCGAGCTCGGCGAACCTTTTCGCCGCTTGGGGACCGAACGTGTCGCGAACGGCAACGGCGCCGGGCTAGGCCTCTCCATTGTGCGCGCGATCGCAGAAGCTCACGGAGGCTCGCTTCGTTTCGAGGCGCGCCCCGAAGGAGGGCTGATCACTATCGTGAAGCTGCCCCAGGCGCCCCTATGAGGGTCCTGGTCGTAGAGGACGTCCGCCGCCTCGCCGACGACATCGCAGAAGGGTTGCGCGACCAGGGGATTGCAGCTGACATCGCCTATGACGGCCTAGAAGCGCTCAGCAAGCTTGATGTCAACAGCTACGACGTCGTGGTACTGGACCGGGACTTGCCCGGGGTTCATGGCGATGTCGTCTGTCGCACCGTAGCCGAACAAGAAAACCAGGCGATGGTACTGATGCTGACGGCGTCTGGAGCTCCCGGCGAGCGAGTCGCAGGCCTTGGTTTGGGCGCCGATGACTACTTGACAAAACCGTTCCATTTCCCCGAACTTGTTCTGCGCGTGCGGGCTCTTGGGCGGCGCAAGCCCACCGCTCAGCCCCGCGTACTGCGGGTACGCGGGCTTGTCCTCGACCCCCTCCGGCGAACGGTCAGCCGAGACAGCCGTGAAGTCGAGCTCTCCGTGAAAGAGCTTGCCGTGTTGGAAGCCTTGATGAGCATGAGCCCTGCTTACATGAGCGCGGAAGACCTTTTGGAGAAGGTATGGGACGAAAATGCCGACCCCTTCACGAAAACTGTCCAGGTGACGATCGGCAGGCTTCGGCGCAAGCTCGGGGAGCCACCCATTATCGAAACCTTGCCTGGTGCCGGCTACCGTATCCAGTGACCCTGGCAGTAACAGCCAAGTAACAGCTGCTGTTCCCACCGTGTTACCCAAAGGGGTGTACCACAGTCTTATGCTCCAACGCCCTACGCTGTGGGTGTCAAGCGCGATCGTCCCGTCCACGACCATGGCTCCCTCGGGCGCTCCGGCGGGCACAGCGGGCGTGGGCTGGGGCAGCAGCTCGCCAATGTCGGTCACGTGCGTGGCTTACCTAGTAGCTTACCTCGTATGTAGACTCGTCTCAACAGGAGCCCCATGACCAAACCCCGAACAACCCCAAAAGCTCGTGGCCGAGCCATATTCATCCTCATGGGTACAGGTACTCTTGCGTTCGCTGTGGCGGCGTGCGGTAGCAGCCCGCAATCGGTGGCGCACATCGGCTCGACTTCTTCGACCACGACTGCTGCTGCGGCCGCAGCGCCAACTGCATCGGGCCCCTCGCCAGCCGATATCGGCTCCAAGATCGAAAAGTTCGTCTCTTGCATGCGCTCCCACGGAGTGGCGGACTTCCCGAGCCCGATCATCGGCGGCGGAAAAGTTGGCCTCGTGATAACACCGGCGATCGCGCAAAACCCCAAGTTTGCGACGGCTCAGGCCGCGTGCCGTTATTTGCTGCCGGCGCGCCTGCAAGGCCCGAGCATCACGCCTGCTGACCAGCAGGACTACCTAAAAGGCGCTGCATGCATGCGGGCGCATGGGATCCCTAACTTCCCGGACCCGGTCTTCGGGGGACAACAAGGCGTCGATTTCCCCATTCCAACAGGGATGAACACCAGCTCGCAGCAGTTCGTCGGAGCGCGCCAGATCTGCGAAAAACTCATACCGGCCGGCCTCCCCTACAGCAACTGACATGAGCACGAGCACCCACATGGGCACCCCGGAACTGGGGACCAATGGCAGCAACGACGGCATAACGGGCAAAAAGCGGCGTCGTCGCCTCTTGGCCCTTGTCGTTGGCATTGCAGTACTGGTCGCCGCCGGTGCCGTGGTCTTGGTGACCAACCCCTTCTCTGGAGGCAACAACAACAATTCTGGCGTGAGCGACAACGCTTACCCGATCTCGTACCAAAGCGTGGTGCAACAACCTCTTTCGTCCCAGACGGAGGTCCAAGGCACGCTCACTTATGCGAGTGGCAACAACAGTGCGGTTTCGCTCGCTGTCGTCTTGCCGGCGGGTACCGCGACCTCTGCTCTCACGCAGGCCAAGCAGCAAGTGAGCAGCGCCGAACAAGTGCTCGCGGCCGACCGCACAGCGCTCGCTTCGACGCTGGAAGCAAACGCAGGTTCTCTGATGCAGGCCGAACAGGAAGTCTCGACGGCCGAGGCGACCCTGGCGGCCGACGAACAGGCGCTTGGTACCGGCGGGCAATCAAACACAGAGGCAGCTAGCCAAGCGCGCGAAGAACTCGCCACGGCTGAGCAAACGCTCAAAGGTGACAAGGCCGCTCTTTTTACCGCGAACCAGTCCAATTCGGAGTCGGTTTCCCAAGCTGCGGCGCAGGTTGCCACCGCCCGGTCGACCTTGGCAACCGACCAAGGAGCGCTGAAGAGCGCCGACCAAGCCAATGCAGAAGCGCTCGCGCAGGCCGAGCAGCAGGTTGCCACCGCCCGGTCGACCTTGGCAACCGACCAAGGAGCGCTGAAGAGCGCCGACCAAGCCAATGCAGAAGCGCTCGCGCAGGCCGAGCAGCAGGTTGCCACCGCCCGGTCGACCTTGGCAACCGACAAGGGGGCGCTGACAACCACTCAACAGTCCAACACCGAGGCCCTGGAGCAGGCCGAAGCCCAGGTTGCAACGGCACAATCGACGCTCTCCAGCGACAAGTCGACCCTTGGCTCCGACCAGGCGACGCTTTCTGCGGATGAGCAAAAGGAGGCGGTGGATTGCCGAGCGGGCGCGGCGGGAGCTTCTCACCCTGGTGCGGGATCTCCATCGCCGACCACGGGCTCGAGCGCTTGCGCAACCGACATGTCGCAGGTGGCGACCGAGCAGTCAACGGTGAACAGCGACGAGCAGAAAGTGAGCGCAGATGAGGCCGCTCTCACCACAGCCGAACAGGGTGTCGCGTCCACCAAGACCCATAACGCTCAGTCCGTGCAGACGGCACAGTCGCAACTGACAGCGGCTCAGGCTGCTCTCACCACAGCCGAACAGGGTGTCGCCTCCACCAAGACCCATAACGCTCAGTCCGTGCAGACGGCACAGTCGCAACTGACAGCGGCTCAGGGCGCACTCACCACAGCCGAACAGGGTGTCGCCTCCACCAAGACCCATAACGCTCAGTCCGCGCAGACCGCACAGTCGCAACTGACAGCGGCTCAGGCCGCACTCACCACAGCCGAACAGGGTGTCGCCTCCACCAAGACCCATAACGCCCAGTCCGTGCAGCAGGCACTCGCAAAGGTCGCGTCCGACCAGGCAGCAGTGGCTGCCGCCGAGGAGAACGTCGCGTCCACGAAAACACACAACTCTCAGTCCACTCAACAAGCACAGACCAAGGTCGATGCCGACAAGGCAGCGGTGACGGCCGCTGAGCAGAACGTCTCCTCAACCAACACCCACAACCAGCAATCAACCGAGCAAGCGCAGGCGGAAGTGAAGGCGGCGCAATTGGCCCTATCGCAGGACCAGGCGAACCTCGCCACAGACGTGTCGTCGGCGTCGATCGCGGACGAAACCTCGACCTACACGTCCCTACCTCAGATCGGCCAGGTCGTCCGGCGGGGCGAGGAGCTCTTTGCCATTAGCGGCCAGCCGGTCCTCCTGCTCTACGGTCCCCGCCAACCCTGGCGCGCTTTCATCCCAGGCATGTCGCCAGGCCCAGACGTCGCAGAGCTCAACGCCAACCTCTCTGCGCTCGGGTACGGTGGCCCGCCCGGCGAAGATTTCAGCGCAGCAAGCGAGGCAGCCGTAAAGAAGTTCCAGAGAGCGCATGGCATGGCGCCGACAGGGCAACTGCCCCTCGGCTCAGTCCTTTTCGAACCGGGCACTTTCCGTGTGACCGCCGTCACGCCAACTGTTGGGGGCAGTGTTAGCGCGGGGCAGGCGGTCCTCGACGGGACGCTCATGGCCAGGCAAGTACAAATAGCCCTCGACGCGTCTCAGCAAACGGATATCGCGGTTGGGGACCAGGTCTCGATCGTCATGCCCGACAACAGCACCACGCCGGGTGTTGTGTCCTATGTGGGTACCGTCGCTCAAGTCCCCAACAACGACAACGGCAACGGGTCGAGCACCCCGACGATCAATGTTTACGTGACCCCGCTTGACCCTGCGGCGACGGGAGACCTCGACCAGCTACCAGTGAACGTCTGGATCACGACTGCGAGCGTGCCGAGCGCCCTGGTCGTCCCCGTAGATGCTTTGGTCGCTCTGGCCGGCGGCGGGTACGCGCTCGAGGTGGTGGGCGCCAAGGGTGCTCACCACCTCGCAGCCGTCACGCTTGGCCTTTTCGACGACGCCGACGGCTTGGTGCAAGTGAGCGGGAGCGGCGTCCATGCAGGCGAGAGCGTCGTGGTCCCGGGCGTATGAGCGCGGCCACCCTGGGCTCGGGAACCGAGCCCGTGTTGAGCCACCCGCAAAGCTCTGCGCCCCCCGTCCTCGAGCTGGAAGGGGTCACCAAGATATATCCAGCTGAACCCCCGGTCCAAGCACTCAAGGGAGTGAGCTTTTCCGTGCACCAGGGGGAGCTCGTGGCGATAGTGGGGCCCTCGGGCTCTGGCAAGACGACCCTGCTCCACCTCATGGGCACCCTTGACCGGCCGACCACCGGCACTGTCAGGGTGACCGGGGTGGACGTGGCAAAGCTCACCGACCGCCAGCTCTCGGCGTTGCGGGCGTCCCGGATCGGGTTTGTTTTTCAGCAGTTCTTCCTGGCCGAGCACCAAAGTAGCCTCGACAACGTCGCCGATGGGCTCCTTTATGCGGGTGCGCCCCTGGTCGAGCGGCGGGCGCGGGCGGGGGCGGCTTTGGAGAGCGTGGGCCTCGGGGACCGCTTACGAACGCTCCCCACGAAACTTTCTGGGGGGCAGCGCCAAAGGGTCGCCATCGCCCGGGCGATCGTCGGCTCGCCCGCAATTGTCCTTGCCGACGAACCTACCGGCAACCTCGACAGCGCGACGGGCAAGTCGATCCTCGACCTTTTTGCAGAGCTCAACCAAAACGGCGTGACTATCGCTGTCATAACGCACGACCGCTCGATCGCCGAGCGTATGCCAAGGGTTATCGAGACGCTTGACGGGTTGGTTGTCGGAGACACGGCCGCACCAATGCGGGACGGCGGCCCCACATGAACGGCAATGGGCAAAACAACGGCGCGACCCAGCTCATCCCCGCGCGGCTCCGCCCCAAGGACCTCGTGCGCTTGGCGAGCATCGGCATCCGCACCCGCAAACTGCGGGCCGGGCTGTCTGCCCTCGGGATCGCAATCGGGGTGGCGGCCATCGTCGCTGTGCTCGGGCTATCGGCGTCCTCGGAATCGAACTTGCTCACCGAGATCAACAAGCTCGGTACCAATCTGCTGACAGTTACCAACGGCCAGACCCTTTTCGGCCAGACCGCAGAGCTACCCATCGCGGCACCCGGCATGATCGGCAGGATCGGCCCTGTTTACGACGTCCAGTACACCGGGGCGATCGACAGCGCGAACGCGTTCAAGAACCCTTTCGTCCCGAGCGTTGAGACCAACGCGATCACTGTGGACGCCGCCAGCCTGGGGCTCCCAGCGGCCGTTGGCACTACAGTCGCGCAGGGCACATTTTTGAACGCTGCGACCGAGCAAGAGCCAGTTGCCGTACTGGGCGCCGCCGCCGCCCAGCGCCTCGGTGTCGACGAGGTGCTGCCCGGGCAGAGGATCTGGGTTGGCAACATGTGGTTTTACGTGGCGGGGATACTCAACCAAGCGGTCCTCGCGCCCGAGATCGACTCGTCGGTGCTGATAGGTTTCCCAGCTGCCGAGACCTATTTCGACTTCGATGGGCACCCTTCGGAGGTCTACCTGCGGGCCCAGACAGACCAAGTCAACGCTGTCTATTCGGTCCTTGCTGCCACGGCCAACCCGGAGAACCCCAACGAGGTAGACGTTTCTCAGCCGTCGGCGGCGCTTACGGCGGAGGCTGACGCGAAGGCCGCGCTCAATTCCCTCTTTCTCGGCCTGGGTGCTGTCTCGCTGCTGGTCGGCGCCGTCGGCGTCGCGAACATCATGGTGATCTCGGTGCTCGAGCGTCGCTCCGAGATCGGGCTGCGGCGCGCCCTCGGGGCGACAAAAGGCAACATCCGCGTGCAGTTCATGTCCGAGGCTGTGCTGCTCTCGCTCATCGGCGGCGCGTTTGGTGTCGCGGCCGGTGCGATCTCGACCGCGGTCTATGCCTCCACCAAGGGCTGGGGCATCGTAGTCCCACCAGTCGCCTGGGGGGGAGGCTTCGGTGCTGCCCTTGCTATCGGCGCGATCGCTGGGCTGATGCCGGCGCTCCGCGCAGCCCGGATGGCACCGACCGAGGCGCTCTGGAGCGTGTGAGCGCTCAGGGTCAACCCAACATCCGCTGAGGTGGCGACCAGGCAGGTAACCTGCAGTTAGTGCTGCCTCAAAGCTGCCTGTCGTGGCACTAGTGCCGGTCTTGGGCTGGGCGCTCGACGCCCCGCTTGCTGCTGCAAACGGCGCGGCGCCTCACCTCGACAAGATCCTCGCGCAGCCGTGGCTCGCGGCAGTGGGTGCCATCTGTGCCGTCGCAGCGGTCGTGTGGGGCCGGGCAGCCGTGCGCCTGGCGCGTGCTGCGCGCCGGATCGAGGAAGAGACGCTGGCCTCGGGCACGACATCGGAGGCGGCGCGGCTGGCGAGGACGGCTTTCAACAAAGACCTGCATGCCGCTGTCCTTTACTCGGTCCTGGCAGGAGGCCTGATCCTCGCCTCCTTTTCGACCTCCCCCTGGTTCGAGGTCCTCCTCCTTGCCGTGAGCATCCCGGCCGTGGTCTCGCTCCGTTATGCACCGAGGTTCCTTGCCGAAGCCCGCCTCGCCGAGCAGCGCTCCCGCCTCGAGCGACGCGCCGAGGAAGTCTTGGCCCAAGAGCAGCTGGCGCCCCGTCGCTGGGCCGCCCGCCTTGCGCCAGAAACTTTCCCTGCCTACGAAGGTTTCGACATTGGCTGGGTCTACGAACCAGGGACCGGCGTGATGGCTGGCGACTTCTACGACGTTTTCCCGACCAGCCCGGAACGCCTTGCGGTAGTCATCGGCGACGTCGCCGGGCATGGGATCGAGGCTTCCATCACCGCGTTCCAGGTGAAGCACGTCTTGCGGATCTTTCTCCGCCAGTACCGAGACCCGGCACAAGCGCTCGAAGAAATCAACAAGACCCTCATTAATCTCGGCCGCCCCGAGGACATGGTCTCGGTGTCGGTACTGGTCTTCGACGCGCTCGCCGCGACGCTGCGCCACGCTTCCGCCGGGCACCCGCCCGCCTTTGTTTGGCACGAAGGGGAGGTCCTTTCTCTCCCTGCCACCGGTCCCTTGTTGGCGCTCGACGCCAACGGCAGCTATTTCTCGCGCGACATGCCTCTCAAAGTCGGTGACCTCGCCGTGCTTTACACCGACGGCCTCACCGAGGCCCGTTCCGGCGGCCAGCTTTTTGGCGAGGAGCGGGTCGCCCAGCTCATCCGCCGCGACCCTGGCCAGGACACAGACGTCATATGCAAGACCCTCTTGGAGGCGGCCCGGGACTTTTCCTCGCCCCTGGTAGACGACGTCGCCGTAATGGCCATCCGGCGGGTCTGAGGCTGTCCCGGCCGAGGTGGCTCAGCTCGCTCGCCGGCGCACCCTGAGCTTGAGGGGCGTAGGCCCGAGGCTGAAGGCCTCCCGGATGGAGCGCTCCAGGTAGCGCATGTAGCTCGCCGGTAACTGCTTGGAGGTGAACAAGGTGAACGTCGGGGGGTCCGTCGCCCCCTGCGTTGCGTAGAGCACCCTTGCGCCGTGCGGGGCGGGCTGGGCAGCCTGCGCAGCGGCAAGAGCGCGGTTGAGCGAGGCCGTCGGGACCCTCTTGCGGTAAGCCTCCAACGCACCGGCAAGGGCCGGGTAGAGCCGCTGGAGGTTGCGGCCGGTCTTTGCGCTCATCTCGAGCGCGGGCGCGTAGGCTACGAAACCGAGCATCTCTCGCACCTGCGAGCGCACCGTGCCCTTCGCCTCCGCATCGAGCAGGTCCCACTTGTTGAGCACGACTACGACTGGGTTGCCGGCCGCATCGACCCGCTCGGCAAGGCGCTGGTCTTGGCGCGTGACACCTTCGGAGGCGTCAATCACGAGAAGGGCCATGGTGGCATGGTCGATGGCCTGCAGCGCCCGGACCATCGAGTAGTACTCGGCGCCCTCTGATTCTTTGGCGCGCCGGCGCAGACCTGCCGTGTCCACGAAGCGGGCTGGCCCATCGGGTGTCTCGACGACAGTGTCAACGGTGTCCCGAGTGGTGCCCGGCGTGTCGTGGACAATGGAGCGCTCGTCGCCGATCAGCTTGTTGAACAAGGTCGATTTGCCGACGTTCGGCCGGCCGACGATGGCAACCGAAATGGCCAGAGAATTATCGCCAGGAGCTGCCCCTGGGGTACCGCCGCCCGGGGGCCCGGCCGTCCCCAGCCCCTCGGGTGGCTCCCCCTCACCCGGCGCAGGCAGGGCAGCAACGAGAGCGTCCAGCATGTCGCCTGTGCCGCGGCCATGAAGAGCAGAGACCGGCCACGGCTGCGGGAACCCGAGACCAGCGAAATCCCAGATCGCAAGCTCGCGGCCCTCGTTGTCCACCTTGTTGACTGCTAGCACTACTGGCCGGCCCGAGCGCAATAGGAGCCTCGCCACCTCAGTGTCCTCGGTGCTCGGCCCTACCGTCGCGTCCACGACGAAGACGACCACGTCGGCGGAGTCGATAGCGCGTTGCGCTTGAGCGGACACGAGCCTGTCAAGCACTTCACCGCCTGCTTGCCAACCACCCGTGTCGACGAGGGTGAACTCGTGGCCTGCCCATTCCCCTTCGAGGAGTTTGCGGTCCCTTGTGACCCCGGGCTGCTCCTCCACGATCGCTTCCCGCCGCCCGACGATCCTGTTGACAAGGGTCGACTTGCCGACGTTTGGCCGCCCGACAACGGCGACTAGCGGCCGGCCCTTCACAGCGCAGCACTCGCAGCCGGCTCGAGAGCGGGCCAAAGCGCTCTGCGAAGAGACGCCCCGTCGGCGGGGACGACCTCGACAACTCGGGGCAACTCTTCGACTGTGAGGCCGTCAAGGAAACGGCCACCAGACAGGCAGCTATCAGGTAACAAGTAGCGTCGGCCCTCCGGCAAACCCGAGAGGGCGCCAGACAGGTCGGCGCCGCTGAGCAACCCGGCAACCGCGATATTGCCACCGAAGAAGTGGTTGGGTACGGCCAAGACCTCGATGTCGCCCGGCAGTTGGGAGACAAGTGGGGAAAGTACTGCTGCCCCGTACTCCCCCGTGAGGACGGTAACTCCTGCAGATCTCCGCGCCAGCAACCTGACTTTGCCCGAGCCTCCTCGAGCGCCCGGGGCGCGGGGAGCACGGTAGCCAGTTGCCGGCGCCCCCTCCAGTGAGCGGAAAAAGCCGCTCGGGCCCTTGTCCCCGAGCTCTTCGCCCAGGTCGCGGCCTTGGAAGGCTGCTTCGAAAGCCCGCGCCATGCCGACCCCATTGTCGTGTTGGGCTACCGCGCCATAGCTCTCCAGCGGGGGGAACGCGAGCCGCGCCAGCAAGTAGTACTCGTCTGCCGCGTAGACGAGCAGTCGCCCTAGGCACTTGGAAAATATGCTTTGCCAGTCCTCGACGAGCTCGACGACTGCGACCGCCTCCGCCAAAGTGTGGGGCCGCATCGAAGCTTCTCGGTTGTACTGGCTGACGCCGAGGGGTACGCACGCCACGCTCCTCAGCTCGGGGTAAACCTCGAGCACCCCGGCAAGTGTGTCCTCCAGAACTTCCCCGTCGTTCACCCCGGGGCAAACGACGACTTGGCCGTGCACTTCCACCCCTGCGTCAAGCAGTGCCCGGAGCCAGCGCAAGCTCGTCGCTCCGCGGGGGTTCCGCAGCATCCGTGCCCGCACCTCCGGGCGCGTGGCGTGGAGCGACACGAACAGAGGGGAGAGACCCTCTGTCACCACGCGCTCGAGGTCAGCTTCGGTAAAGCGCGTCAAGGTCGTGAAGTTGCCATAGAGGAACGAGAGCCGGTAGTCGTCGTCGCGCACGTAAAGGCTCCTGCGCATCCCTTTCGGGAGCTGGTGTATGAAACAGAACTCGCAGTGGTTGTCACAGGTGCGCACGCGGTCGAAGAGGGCCGCGTCCACTTCCATGCCGAGCGGCTCCCCGCCCTGGCGCTCCAGTTCTAGTGAAAGCTCGACACCGCCGCGGTTCACGTCGACGGCGAGACGGCCTTGGTCAGCCAATAACTGGTACTCGATGATGTCGCGAGGGAGCTGGCCGTCCAGGGCAACGATCTCGTCGCCGGGTAGGACGCCGGCCCGGTCAGCGGGCGACCCGGGGGCCACCGCGACCACTCGGGGGAGGGCCATGGCGCTTCCCAGGATAGACGCCCAGCGGGCCTGGCAGCTCACCGAGCATCTGGCAGCTCACCAAGCTGTACTTTGGGAGAGTGGAAGTCGAGCAGGTCCTGCTTGCCTCGCCGCGGGGCTTCTGCGCCGGTGTAGAGATGGCCATCAAAGCCCTCGCGTGGATGGTGCGGGTCTTCGAGCCGCCCGTCTACTGCTACCACGAGATCGTCCACAACCAGGTTGTCGTGGACCGTTTCCGCCAGCTCGGGGTCGTCTTCGTCGACGACCCCTCCGAGGTGCCGCCGGGTCGCCCGCTGATGCTTTCGGCCCATGGTTCGGCGCCCGAGGTCGTGGCCGCGGCCAGGTCTAATGGGGGTGCTGTGGTGAACGCGGTCTGCCCCCTCGTGACCAAGGTCCACCACGAGGTAAAGCTGCGGGCGTCCAAAGGCTATTCGATCGTCTACGTGGGCCACGAGGGCCACGAAGAGGCCGTGGGCACGATGGCAGTCGCGCCCGAGGCGATCCACCGGGTCGAGAGTGTCGACGAAGTGCTCCAAATGGCCGAACCAGGAGGCCCGGTCGCTTTCCTGGCACAGACGACGCTCGCAGTCGACGAGTGGCGCAACATCCTTGAGGCGGCACAAGAGCGCTGGCCCGAACTTTGGGTGCCGGGCAGGAGCGACCTTTGCTTCGCCACGACCAATCGCCAAGCTGCGCTTCGGTCTATTGCTTCCCGCTGCGACGCTCTCGTGGTCATCGGGAGCGCGAACTCGTCCAATACTCTTGCGCTCGTCCGCACCGCGACCACCGCCGGGTGCCCACGAGTGCTCCGAGTAAACAAGGCAGAAGAGCTGCCGGACGACTTGGGCGGCATTGTCGGCGTCATCGCAGGGGCGTCGGCGCCCGAGTCCCTTGTCGAGCAGGTCATCGAGCGCCTGGCGCCCGCCGGTGGTGTCGAAGAGGTGCTGGCGGTGCCCGAAGATGAGTACTTTCCTCTCCCCCGCGAGCTCCGCGAGCTCCTGCGCGCCGTGGCGGGAGCCCTGGCGACGGTCGCTTTTGCCTCCCCGCGCAATGAGGCTGACCCGGCTCCAATGGATGGCCGGGACATACCGGCCTCCGAAGTACTAGCCGCACTTGGCCAGGTTGCTCAGCGCACTCGGTAGGCGCCCGGCGCGCCCAGCTAGCCCTTCGGTGGCCCGTAGCTGAAAGCGGCGCGGTCTGCCGGGCTCAGCCTGTCGCTAACGGTCCTTTCCTGGTGCCACAACGGGTACGGCAGGGGTGAGGCGCTGACAGCGTCGAGGCGCTTGACGTCCTCGGCGCTGAGCTTAAGGTCAGCAGCACCCAGGGTCTGGCCGACCTGGGTTTCGTTGCGAGCGCCGATGATGACCGACGTCACAGCGGGCTTGTCCAGCAACCACGCCAGTGCGACCTGAGCCGGCGGTACGCCATGGCCGTCGGCCACCTCCACCAAGACGTCGATGACGCGGTAGACCTTGTCAGCGTCGTTGATAGGCGGTTCGTCCCATGCGGTGAGGTGCCGCGAAGTGCCTTCTGGCTTGCTGTCCCTGCGGTACTTGCCCGTGAGCAAACCACCGGCGAGCGGGCTCCACACGAGGATCCCAAGCCCCTGGTCGATGGCAGCAGGTACCACTTCGACCTCCGCGTCGCGCCCGATGAGGGACCAGTAGATCTGGTGGCTGGCAAAGCGCTCGAAGCCTTTCCGTTCCGCCACGGCCAACGCTTTCATGAGGTGCCAGGCCGAATAGTTGGAGCACCCGACGTAGCGCACTTTGCCCGAGCGCACCGCCGCTTCGAGCGCCGCCAGGGTCTCATCGAGAGCCGTCTGACCGTCCCAGCCGTGGAGCTGGTAAAGGTCGATGTGATCCGTGCCGAGCCTGCGCAGGCTGGCCTCGAGGCTCCGAAGGATGTGGTGGCGCGAGCTGCCCGCCCCATTTGAGCCCTCTTCGGTTTGGAACCTGCACTTGGTCGCCAGCAGCACCTCCTCACGTCGGCCCTTTACGACCTGGCCGACGATTTCTTCGGAGGCACCCCCGGAATAGATGTCGGCGGTATCTATGAAGTTGACACCGGCGTCGCAGGAGCGCTCGACGATACGTAAGGCGGCGTCGACGTCTACCTGGCCGACGCTCGCGAACGGGCCTCTCCCCCCAAAAGTCATTGTCCCGAGCGACACGGTCGAGACCCGGAGGCCACTGTGGCCAAGCTGCCTGTACTCCATCTGTCCCTCCTCTTGCCTGAGCCGGGCCCTAGCCCTAGGTCGGCTCGCCTTTGGCGGGCCGGGCAGGTGCCTCTCAGTCTCCGGCCAATACCCGAGCCTGGTCAAAAACGGACTGCAGTTCCTCTCTCAGCCGCTCGGTTAGCTCCTCCACCATCCGGCGGGGGACGCGTTCGCTCCCCGGCCGGGGCGGCGGCCATATGGGCTTCCCGATCACGATAGCTACCCGGACGGGCGATACCCACTTGGCACCTATTGGCATTGACCGCTCGGTGCCTCCGATACCCACCGGGACGATCGGTACGCCCGCGCGCAGCGCCACGAAAGCGGGCCCTCTCATCAGGGGGTCAAGGACGGGACCGGAGGAGCGCCGGCCCTCTGGGTAAAGGACCACTGGCTCGCCAACAGCGATCGCCTCCTCGGCGTTGTGCAGGGCTTCTCTGTCAGGCGTGCCACGCCGCACGGGGAAACCGCCTAGAGAGCTGAACAACCTCGCTACCCAAGGCTTTGCGAACACTCCCGATTTGGCCATGAACCGTACCCGCCGCCTGGTTATATAGGCAGTTAGCACAGTATCTACATAGGAACGGTGCACGGGTGCGATGACATAGGGCGTGGTCGCGGGCAGGTTCTCTTGGCCGAGCAAGATTGGGCGCCAGAAGAGCCAAGCGGGGATGAAGAGCAGGCCGCGAGCGAACTGGTACCAGAGGAGCGACCCGCGAGAGGGCAGTTCGAAAGGAGGGCCCTCATCATTGTTGAGGACTGGCCCGCCGGAACGAGGTAAGGCGCTCAAGGTGCCCTCTTGCTCAAGCAGCTCCGAGGCCGGCCTTGGCGGCGAGCTCCAAGACCAGCTCGACTACCTCGTCAACGGTGCTCGAGGTTGTGTCGACGACAATGGCATCTCGCGCAGCGGTGAGGGGGGCGTGTTGGCGGGTCGAGTCCACGTGGTCGCGCCGTGCTATGTCGGCGGCGACTTCGTCGTAGTGCATGTCCAGCATCTCCTGGGTCCGGCGCTGGGCACGCTGCTCGTCGCTTGCAGTCATGTAGACCTTGACAGCTGCCTCCGGGAAAACCACGGTCCCGATGTCACGGCCTTCAACTACGCCTCCATTGTGGGCTTCTCCCCATTCACGTTGCCGGCGGACAAGTTCCTTTCGTACCTCAGGGTTCGCCGCCACAGTGCTCACCGCACGGGTCACTTCCGGGCTTCGGACCTCGATGGTGGCGTCGACTCCATCGACGAGAACTCGCTCCGCGACGTCCAAAGCCATGTCGCGCGCCAATTTCGCTACTGCAGGTGTGTCTTCAGGGTCTACTCCCCTGCGCATGGCGACGAACGCGACCGCCCGGTACATGGCACCGGTGTCCAGGTAATCGATCCCGAGCCGAGCCGCCACCGCCCTGGCAACAGTCGACTTGCCCGAGCCCGCGGGCCCGTCGATCGCGACAACCCTTTTGTCAATCTTTACAGGAGACATTTGGACAGGTCCTCCTCGAAACCGGGGTAGCTCGTTGCGGTCGCGTCCCAGCCGGCGACCCTCACCGGGCCGTCCGCGACAAGAGCGGCGACGGCACCCGCCATAGCGATCCTGTGGTCCCCGTACGACGAAACCGTCCCGGCGCGCAATGGCCTCCCTGGGGTGCCTTCCACGACGAGCCCATCTCGAGCCGGCTCCGCGTGAACCCCGAGAACTTGCAGCATTTTTACAGTCGTGGCGACGCGGTCTGTTTCTTTCACGCGCAGTTCGGCGGCGTCGGAAAACGACGTCGTGCCTTCTGCAAGAGCAGCGGCGACGGAAAGGACGGGGATTTCGTCGATCAGTGCTGCGACTTCGGGACCGCCGACCGACGTCGCGGCGAGCGGCCCGGAGAGGACATGAACGTCTGCTGTCTGGCGCGCAGGATCTTGGTTGACCAGCTCGATGTTCGCGCCCATGCGGGCCAGGACGTCGATGAAACCTCCGCGCCCGCGCCCCACGTAGACGTCCTCGAGCAACAGGTCGCTCCCAGGCACCAGGCAGGCGGCAACCGCCCAAAAAGCGGCTTGCGAAGGGTCCGCCGGCACGTCGATGTCTCCTGCATGGAGCGCGCTCGGGCGCAACGTCACCTCGTAGCCGCTCCCCGCAGGGACCACCTCGATGTCTGCGCCGGCGGCGGCCAACATTTCCTCTGTATGGGCACGGGTCGGCACAGGCTCGTGCACTAGCGTCGCGCCGTCGGCGCCAAGAGCAGCGAACAATATGGCCGATTTCACTTGTGCGCTCGGCACGGGAAGGGTGTAGTGAAACCCCCTCAGGTGCCCGCCGCGCACTACCAGGGGAGCAAAGCGCCCACCTTCTCTGCCGTCCACCTCCGCGCCCATCTCGCGGAGCGGGACGGCCACCCGGTCCATGGGCCTCCGCGCGATCGAGGCGTCGCCTTGGAGCACTGAGAGGCCATTGATCGTAGAAACAAAGCCCGCGAGCAAACGGATACCCGTGCCGGAATTGCCAACGTCGATAACGGCTCCCGGCTCGTGCAGGCGCTCTGGGCCGCCGTCCACGAAGATCTCCTCCCCTGCCCGCTCGGCGCCCGCACCGAGCGCGACAACCGCTTGGAGCGTGTGCCGGACGTCCTCACCCTTCGACAGCCCACGTACCCGGGAACGGCCCGAGGCTTTCGCCGCGATCAGCAAGGCTCGATGCGAGACCGACTTGTCGCCCGGTGCGCGAAGCCGACCCCGGAGCGCCCGTCCCGCAGCCGGGCCGACTACCAGTTGCGTGCTCAGCGGGCCTCCTCAGCCACTTCGTCTCGCTACCTCCCAGGCAAACCTACCGGCAGGTGGCGCAGACGTTCCACCTAGCCCCACAACAGCCAGTCACTGGGCGCCCAAGTCACGAGCCCTCGAGCGGGCGCAGCGCCGCCCGGTAACCCCTGCCAGCGAGCGCCGAGCGGACCACCTCCTCTGAGCTTGAATCGACGATGAGCACCATGACGCCACGGTCGCCTTCGGCGGAATGCGCGATCTCCAGGTCGAAAATGTTGACCCCGAGCCCGCCAAGCAACGTGCTCACTTCGGCGATCACGCCTGGCCGGTCCGGGACGGGCACCCTCACTTCTGTCGCCCGCTCGAGCGAGGGAGCCCCCGTAGGGAGATTTCTGCGAGCCTCCCGAGCACGTTCAAGGAGGGCGAGAAGCGCCGCCCGGTCCCCCGAAGCGACCACGGACCGCAGGCTCCCGAGGCTCGCAGAGAGGCGGTCGAGCGCAGCGAGGATGGCTCCCCGGTTCTCAGCGACCACGTCGGGCCAGATCCCCGGGTGCCCCGCCGCAACCCTCGTCATGTCACGGAAGCCCCCAGCGGCCAAGCGCAGGAGCGTGGCGTCGGAGGCGGCGACGTCGGCCGCCAGGTTCATGAGCGTCGCCGCCGCCAAATGAGGTGTGTGCGACACGAGCGCAACGAGCTCGTCATGGCGACGGGGCTGGAGCGCCACCGGGTTCGCGCCGAGCAGCCGTACGAGGCCCTGTACCTCCGAATATGCCTCCGGCAAGGTGTTGTCCCCCGGCGTGAGCACCCAAGTCGCGCCGAGGAAGAGGTCGGGGTGGGCGCCGTCTACTCCTTCTTGCTCCGACCCCGCCATGGGGTGGCCACCGACGAACCGTGGGTGGCCGACTGCGCTCACGATGCCCTCCTTGATGCCAGCGACGTCGGTGACGACCCGGGTCAGGCTCGGGCTCGTCCCAACCGTTCCCTGTTGAGACAGGACGGCGTTGGCGACTTCGCCCACTGCGCCAGCGGGCACAGCGACCACGGTGACGGCGGCAAGCGGGTCTGTGCCGACCTCGTCGATCGCGCCCAGCTCGAGCGCCCGCTCGGCCTTCTTCCCGTCCCGGTCTGACCCGCTCACCCACCAACCCAGGCGGCGCAGTGCCATGCCGATCGACCCACCGATGAGCCCGGTCCCGACGATGGCCGCCCTTTGCCTGCCTCCGGGGCCCAAGCCCCTGTCACTCAGGGAGGTCATCGCGCAGCCCGCGCGCGCCTTCGAGGTAGACGTGGTGCAGCTCGTCCCGGTCAGATTCGACGTGCATCATCACACGGATGCAGAGCGCTTGAGCGCCCTCGATGTCGAGCTCTCGGGCGCAAAGCAGCGGGACGTCGCCAAAACCGATGGCTCGCGCAGCCATCGCCGGGAACATCGAATGCAGGTCGTCCGTCGCCGTGAACAGGACGGAGATGATGTCGCTGTGCTCAACGCCGTTGCGCTCGACCATGGCCCTCAGGAGCGCCTGGGTGCGCGCGGTCACCTGCTCGGCAGTGTCTCGTTCGACAGTCGTTGCCCCCCGGAGCCCACGTACGCGGCGACGGGCGCCGGCGGGCGGAAGTGGTGAACCTGGGTCGACCATGGCGAGGCAAGGTTACAGGGCGGCCCCGCTTGCCTGGCCCTTCAGCCTTCGCCGGCTCGCGCGGAGGCCGGTGCCAGGGTCCTTCACGGCACCCCAAAGAGCCATGACTTCTCTTGAGGTGAGCGGGCGCACCTCCCCTGGCGCCAGCTTGTTGTCCGAGAGCGGGCCTATGCGCACCCTGACGAGGCGGGTGACGGGGTGCCCGATGGCGTCGAACATGCGGCGCACCTGCCGGTTGCGCCCTTCGTGGATGGCCACGCGAGCTGCCCGGGGCCCCAGTTCCTGGACCCGTGCGGGTGCCGTGAGGCCATCGTCCAGCTCCACCCCTCGCCGCAAGCGCCCAACCTCTTCTCGGCAAAGGGCTCGTTCGAACTCCACCACGTACTCCTTTTGGACGCCAAAGGTCGGATGGGTGAGGTGGTAGGCGAGCTCGCCGTCGTTGGTGAGGAGGAGAAGGCCCTCAGATGCCACGTCCAGGCGGCCGACCGGGAACACTCGCTGCCCAGGTGGCGCAAGGTCCACGACGGTAGCCCTTCCTTCTGGGTCCGAGGCGGTCGAAACCACGCCCAGCGGCTTGTTGAGAAGGTAGTAAACGAGGCCCTCCCTCCCTGGCAGAGGGGCCCCGTCGACCGCGATCCGGTCGCGACGAGGGTCGGCGCGCTGGCCGAGGTGCGCCGGTGAGCCGTTCACGGTCACGCGGCCAGCGGAGATCAGTTCTTCGCATGCCCTCCGGCTCCCGAGGCCGGCGCCCGCGAGCACCTTTTGAAGCCGTGCTCCCTCAGGTTGGAGCACGGGCCTCTCAGGCCGCTCGTCCGGCTCCGGCACGGGGCGCAATGTTACTGCCACGCGACAACACGGCGAGGTTCAAAAGGGGGACCTGGTGGGCGGCATTCAGCCAGCTCGGGGACGGCGGGCCAAATACAATTTCTTGCCACTAGGGAACTAACAGGGGGTACCTGCAATGCGCCGTCTCGTGGCTCTCATGTCGCTCTTGTCGATCGGGGCCCTCGGCTGCGCGCTGGCCGTGGCGGCTTTGCTCGCCGGCAGCGCCCGGGCCGCCTCATTGCAGAGCGCTGCCGGTTGCCAACCCGTCATCACGTCTTTCACCAGCTTCAAGGCCGGGCCTTACCCGCAGTTCACCCTCAGTGGGAGCTGTTTTGGGACGGGTGGGACAATTCTGCGCTCCGATAGCCCCCATTTTGGGGTGGTCGTTTTCCCACCTGGCACGTCGCTCGGCCAAATGAAGTCCGTTGTAGGTGGAAGTGACGTTCCCCAATTGCTGCACTGGAGCGCCTGTTCGGACATCGCCGGGCAGCCCTACGTCGGCCCAAACGGGGTCAACTGCAACATCACGAGCTGGACGGGCACAGAAATAACGCTGAGCGCCTTTGCTGGCGGGGATGCCAATATCCCCAGCTTC
>Ga0335074_10002329_pt1 | contig 25851 bp, 35 predicted proteins | sample Lox_Sample_23_FD_206715 | JGI IMG/M metagenome (GOLD analysis project Ga0335074, IMG submission 206715) | Soil microbial communities from Loxahatchee National Wildlife Refuge, Florida, United States - Lox_Sample_2.3 | ecosystem: Environmental > Terrestrial > Soil > Wetlands | place: USA... | reverse complement strand
TCTTGGTGATCCTGGTGTAACCGCCGTCGCGGGTCGCGAAGGTCGGCGCGATGTCAGTGAACAGCGTGTGCACCACGCTGGAGTCGGTCACCGTAGCGAGCACCTGACGCCGCGCGTGCAGGTCACCGCGCTTGGCGAACGTGATCAGCCGCTCGGCGACGGGGCGCAGCCTGCGCGCCCTCGTCTCGGTCGTGGTGATCTTGCCGTGCTGGAACAGCGCGGTCGCCAGGTTCGCCAGGATGTGCCGCTGGTGAGCCGGGCTTCCGCCCAGCCGCGGGCCCTTGGTGGGCGTGGGCATCGGGGAACTCTCCTCGGTTCGGCGCCTGCGGGGCTCGCGCTGCCCGCTGGTCGCGTGCCGTTAGTACTGCTCGGTCTCGACGTAGCTCTCGTCGTCATCGGCCCCGTAGCTGTCCGCGGCCGTCCCCGGGTCGAACCCAGGCGGCGAGTCCTTCAGCGACAGGCCCATGTCGATCAGCTTCTGCTTGACTTCCTCGATCGACTTCGCGCCGAAGTTGCGGATGTCGAGCAGGTCCTGCTCGCTGCGGGCGACGAGCTCACCCACTGAGTGGATGCCCTCGCGCTTGAGGCAGTTGTAGGAGCGGACCGTGAGGTTCAGCTCCTCGATCGGCAGCGCCAGATCGGCAGCAAGGGCCGCGTCGGTGGGCGACGGGCCGATGTCGATGCCCTCGGCGTCCACATTCAGCTCCCTGGCCAGGCCGAACAGCTCCACCAGGGTCTTGCCGGCGCTGGCCACAGCGTCCCGGGGGCGCAGGCAGGGCTTGGTCTCCACGTCCAGGATCAGCTTGTCGAAGTCGGTGCGCTGCTCGACGCGAGTCGCCTCGACCTTGTAGTTGACCCGGAGCACCGGCGAGTAGATCGAGTCGATCGGGATCCGGCCGATCTCCTGCCCGGGCTGCTTGTTCTGCGCGGCGGAGACGTAGCCGCGGCCGCGCTCCACCGTCAGCTCCATCTCGAGCTTGCCCTTGCTGTTCAGCGTGGCGATGTGCAGGTCGGGGTTGTGGACCTCGACGCCGGCAGGCGGGGCGATGTCAGCGGCCGTCACCCGGCCGGGCCCCTGCTTGCGCAGGTACATCGGAACTGGCTCGTCGTGCTCGGATGAGACCACGAGCTCCTTGAGGTTCAGGATGATGTCGGTGACGTCCTCGGTGACCCCAGGGACCGTGGAGAACTCGTGCAGCACTCCCTCGATCCTGATGCTGGTCACCGCTGCGCCGGGGATCGAGGACAGCAGGGTACGGCGGACCGAGTTACCGATCGTGTAGCCGAACCCAGGCTCGAGCGGCTCGATGACGAAACGGGACCTGAATTCACTGACCTGCTCTTCGGCGAGGCCTGGACGCTGAGCGATGAGCATGGATAATTCCTTTCCGCGATGCCCGCTATATGACTATCGCGACCTTCACCGGCGGCTGGCTGCCACGCGGCGTTACTGCTACTGCTTGGAGTAGTACTCGACGATGAGCTGCTCCTGGACCAGCGTGTCGATCTGGGTCCGGGACGGGAGCGAGTGCACAAGGATGCGCATCCGGTCCGGGATCACCTCAAGCCAGGCGGGGACGGTCCGCTCTCCCGCCTCGGCCCGTGCCACCACGAACGGGGTCAGCTCGCGCGACTTCTCCGCTACCTCAACGATGTCGCTCTGGCTCACCCGGAACGACGGGATGTCGACCTTGCGCCCGTTGACCAGGATGTGCCCGTGCCGCACGACCTGCCGGGCCATGTCCCTGCTCTTGGCGAAGCCTGCCCGGTAGACCACGTTGTCGAGGCGGCTCTCGAGGATCTGCAGCAGAGCCTCGCCGGTCTTGCCGCGGGTCCGGGTGGCTTCGGTGTAGTAGTTGTGGAACTGCCGTTCCAGGATGCCGTAGATGCGCCGGGCCTTCTGCTTCTCCCTGACCTGGAGCAGGTACTCGTTCTCCTTGGGCCGGTTCCGGCCGTGCTCGCCCGGCGGGTAGGGCCGGATCTCAATGGGGCACTTCGGCGAGTCGCACTTGGCGCCCTTCAGGAACAGCTTGGTCTTCTCGCGGCGGCAGCGCTTGCAGTCAGCGCCGGTGTATCGAGCCATAGTGTCTGGTTGCTCCCTCAGACCCGGCGCCGCTTAGGCGGGCGGCAGCCATTGTGCGGAACCGGGGTGACGTCCTGGATCGAGCCGACCTCCAGCCCAGTCGCCTGCAGCGACCTGATGGCGGTCTCCCTGCCCGAGCCGGGACCCTTCACGAACACGTCCACCTTGCGCATGCCATGTTCCATCGCGCGGCGGGCAGCGGCCTCGGCCGCCATCTGCGCAGCGAACGGTGTGGACTTGCGGGAACCCTTGAACCCGACCTGGCCGGAGGAGGCCCAGGAGATGACGCTCCCGACGGGGTCGGTGATCGAGACGATCGTGTTGTTAAACGTGCTCTTGATGTGAGCGTGCCCGTGAGCGATGTTCTTCCGCTCCTTCCGGCGTACCTTCTTGACGCCGGTTCGGCTCTTGGGAGGCATCGGTACCTGTTTCCTCAGTTCCGGAGGTGATCTGGCCGCCGTTGGGGCGGTCTACTTCTTCCCGGCCTTCTTCTTGCCGGCCACTGTCTTCTTCTTGCCCTTCCTGGTACGGGCGTTGGTCTGGGTGCGCTGGCCGTGCACGGGCAGCCCCCGGCGATGCCGGATGCCCTGGTAGCACCCGATCTCGACCTTGCGGCGGATGTCGGCCCTGACCTCACGGTCCAGGTCACCCTCGACCTTGTAGCTGGCGTCGATCCAGTCGCGCAGCCGGACGAGGTCGTCCTCGGTAAGGTCGCGCACGCGCGTGTCCCCGCTGACGCCGGTCTCCCGCAGGGTCTCCAGTGCCCGGGTGCGGCCGATTCCGTACACGTAGGTGAGGGCGACCTCCAGGCGCTTATCGCGGGGGAGGTCGACGCCGACAAGCCGTGCCATCGAGGGTGGTTCTCCTTCTGCTCGTGCTCTCGGTCTTGCTCAGCCCTGGCGCTGCTTGTGCCGGGGGTCGGAGCAAATGACCATGACGCGGCCATGCCTGCGAATGATCCGGCACTTGCTGCAGATCTTCTTCACACTCGGCTTGACCTTCATTGCTCACTCCTTGTCCGGGACCGCAGTAGCGAACCCGGCATTTGTCGTTACTTGTACCGGTAGACGATCCGTCCACGATTGAGGTCGTAGGGGCTCAGCTCGACGACGACCCGGTCGTCGGGGAGGATCCGGATGTAGTGCATCCGCATCTTCCCGCTGATGTGGGCCAGCACCTTGTGGCCGTTGTCGAGTTCGACCCTGAAGAAGGCGTTAGGCAGTGATTCCACTACCGTGCCCTCGATCTCAATCGCGCCGTCTTTCTTCGGCATATCCTCCGCGCTTCGCTGAGTCGCCAGCGGCTTCATGCCGACCGGTTCGTCCCTCGATTGTGTTCGTATGTCTGGTGTCCCGCGGAACGGCTGTTGCCGACCGCACCGTCGGGATTGGCTAGTCGTCGTAACGCTGGTCCCTGGCCCGGCTCTTGCCATGGCGCACTGCGCTGCTTGCTGCGCGCGCACTCCACGGCTTCCGCCCGGACCCGGACGGCCCCGTCAGATCGCTACCCTCGCTGTGTCGTCCTCGGTGGTTCTACAGACCCAAGGTCGTACCGCGATAGCAGCTCATGGGCCGCAGCAGAGTTTACTCGACGCCGACCGCCAATGCGAACCGGGCGCCTCGCTTCTGCTGAAGTCGTAACATGCGCGGCCGGATCGGTATTCCCCGCCGGTACTGGCTCACTGCGGCGGAGGGTCGCGGTGACGGCCAGAACTGCCGCCGGGGTGGCTGCCGGAGATCCACCGGGCGAGCATGATCGCGCCCCAGGGCGCGGCGACCAGCAGCGGCCAGAGGTACCCAGCTCCGCTCACCGCCCAGATCACGAAGCAGACCAGGCTGACGGCGAACCAGCTTGCCCAGGCCGCCTGCCAGGCCGGCGAGAACCTGCCGTGGCTGGCAGGCAGGCCGCCGGGGCCGGACGCCTCGACCAGCGAGGCCCCTCCCGGGCCAATCGGCGGGCGGCGGTAGCGGGGCAGGGACGCGTGCGGCAGCTGGTAAAGGTCGATGGCTGGCAGGTCTGACATCAGCTCGTCCAGCTCACCGAGGGTCTTGGCTGCGTAGGCCTTGTCCAGCCGCTCGTTGAACTCTTCAGCTGTCAGCCTGCCCGCCGCGTGATGCTCGCGAAGCAGCGACGCTGCGCGGTCCCGGTCCTCGTCAGAGGCCCGGATCTTGGGGTCACCCGGCATCTGGCCCTCCTCAGCTTGCCGGGGGCGCCCCTGCGGGCGCCAGCGGCGCCTGGTGTGCCCCGGTGTCCTTGACCTGCTCGGCTTCGGGCCGCCGACTCTCTGCCCGCAGCCGCTCGAAGCCGCTGCTGCCGCCATCCAGGGCCGTGAGCACCCAGGGCCCGGCCGCTGTGATCGCAACCGTGTGCTCGAAGTGGGCTGACATACCACCGCCGGCGCTGACCACGGTCCAGCCGTCGTCGAGCAGGCGGGTCCGCGCACTGCCGAGGACCAGCATTGGCTCGACGGCCACCGCCATCCCCTCGACCAGAAGCGGCCCGCGGCCTGCGCGGCCGAAGTTCGGAACTGCCGGGTCCATGTGCATCTCGGTGCCGATCCCGTGGCCGACGTACTCCCTGACGATCCCGTAGCGTCCGCTGGCCTGGGCGCTCGCCCCCACAGCGTGTGAGATGTCACTCAGCCGGGCGCCCGGCCGCGCCTGGGCCAGACCGTGCCACAGGGCCAGCTCGCACGCGGCCAGCAGTGCGGTCAGTTCCTCGGAGATCGGGCCGACGCCAACGGTCAGGCATGCGTCTCCGTGCCAACCCTCGACGATCGCTCCGCAGTCGATCGAGATGATGTCCCCGGATGCGAGCTTCGCATCGGCGCTGGGGATGCCGTGCACGATCTGGTCGTTGACCGAGGTGCAGATCGTCGCCGGGTACCCGTGATAGCCCTTGAAGGACGGAGTGGCCCCGGCCGCACGGATCTCGCGTTCAGCGATGGCGTCCAGGTCGGCCGTCGTGATGCCAGGCTCGACCGCAGCAGCCAGCACGTCAAGCGTGCGGCCGACAACGAGCCCGGCCTCTCGCATCAGTGCCAGCTGAGCCGGCGTCTTGACCTGAATCTGCGGTTCCTGCCTCGTCCGCATGGCGCCTCCGATATCCCACATCAACGTTACCCGCCGTCCCGCGCATCCCCGTGGTACCCATCGATGTCACGGTAATCGGGGCTTGCCAGTCAGCGGATGAACCCCCGGTTAGCGGATGAACCGCCGCAGTGAAGTCAGCGCCCGCGCGGTGACCTCCTCGACCGGTCCGGTGGCGTCGACCCCGAGCAGGATGCCCTCATCGGCGTAGTACTCGATGAGCGGCTGGGTCTGCTGCTGGTAGACGTCCAGCCTGTGCCTGATCGTCTGCTCTCGGTCGTCGTCACGCTGGAAGAGCTCGCCGCCGCAGTCGTCGCACTGCGCGCTGCGGGACGGGGGGTCAAACAGCACGTGCCAGACGTGCCCGCACCTCCGGCAGGTACGCCTGCCGGACAGCCGCCTGACAACTTCATCGTCTTCGACCACGAGTTCGAGTACCAGGTCCAGCCTGGTCTCCCACTCGGTGAGCATCTTCTTCAGCGTCTCGGCCTGCGGCACGTTCCTCGGGAAGCCGTCAAGCAGGAACCCGGCCTGAGCGTCGTCCTCCTGCAGCCGGCTGGCCACCATTGCGATCGTGACCTCATCGGGCACCAAGTCGCCACGGTCCATGTAGGCCTTGGCCGTGCGGCCTAGCTCGGTGCCGGTGCTGACGTTGTACCGGAAAATCTCACCTGTCGATATCGTCGGGATCGCCAGGTGGGAGGCTATGAACTGGGCCTGCGTCCCCTTGCCCGCACCGGGGGGCCCGACGAGGACGACGCGCACTACCGCAGGAAGCCCTCATAATTACGCTGCTGAAGTTGGCTCTCGATCTGCTTCACGGTATCCAGGCCTACCCCAACCATGATCAGGATACTGGTGCCGCCGAGCGGGAACTGGTCAGCCGCGCCGACCAGGCCGATCGCCAGCATCGGGATCAGAGCCACCAAGGCAAGGTAGACCGATCCCGGAGCGGTGAGCCTGCTGAGCACGTAGCTCAGGTACTCAGCGGTCGGCCGCCCGGGCCGGATGCCCGGGATGAATCCGCCGTACTTCTTCATGTTGTCCGCGACTTCGGGTGGATTGAACGTGATCGAGACATAGAAGTACGTGAAGAAGATGATCAGAACGAACGTCGCGGCCATGTAGACCGGATCGTCGCCGTAGATCAGGTGGGTCGAAATCCATTCGGCCCAGTGCTTCGGATGGGCGCCGCTCAGCCCGCCGAACAGCTGGGCCGCGAGCTGGGGCAAGTACAGCAAGGACGAACCGAAGATGACCGGGATGACACCGGCCTGGTTCACCTTGAGCGGTATGTAGGTTGATGTGCCGCCGTACATCTTGCGGCCTACCATGCGCTTGGCATACTGCACCGGGATCCGCCGCTGTGCCTGCTCCATGAACGCGACACCGGCGATGATCCCGATGCCGACGAGGACAACGACTCCGAAAACGAACCCGTGCTTGACGATGTAGATCTGCTGCATCTGGCTGGGAATCTGCGAGATCACGGTGGTGAAGATCATCACCGACATCCCGTTGCCGACGCCACGATCGGTGATCAGCTCGCCGAGCCACATGATCACAGCGGTCCCGGCGGTCATGCAGATGACCATCGTGGTGATGGTGAAGATCGAGGGGTTCGGGATCAGGCCAGAGCAGGAGGTCTGGCTGCCGGTGGAGCCGTAGAGGGTGCCCGACCTGGCCAGCGCGACGATTCCGGTGGACTGCAGGATCGCCAGCCCGACCGTGAGATACCGCGTGTACTGGGTGATCTTCGCCTGGCCTGCCTGGCCCTCCTGCTTCAGCGTCTCAAGCCGGGGGATCACGACGGCGAGCAGCTGCAGGATGATGCTGGCTGTGATGTAGGGCATGATGCCGAGCGCGAACACCGACAGTTTCAGCAGGGCGCCGCCGCTGAACAGGTTGACCAGCTGGAACAGGTTAGTGCTGCCGCTGCTGCTCACCACGTTGAGGCACGAGGTGATGGCCTTCTCGGAAATCCCCGGGGTCGGCAGATTGCATCCCAGCCGGAACACGGCGATGACGAACAGCGTAAACAGCAGCTTCTTGCGCAGGTCCGGGGTGCGGAAGGCCTGCAGGGCCGCGGTCAGCATGCGCCGTCCTCACGTCGTCGGGTCAACGTCATCCACCGCTCCTTGTCACGGGCGGGATGCCACCGGTTGCGGGCGGCAACGGCCCCCGGGCGAAGTGTAGCTCGCTCCGGGAGGGGCTACGGTCATCTCACAGTTCGGTGACTGTCCCGCCCGCAGCGGTGATCTTCTGCACTGCCGAAGCCGAGAACTTGTGCGCGCTCACCCGCAGCTTGCCGACAGGCTCGCCGGTGCCCAGCACCTTGACCAGCTCCCCCGGCCGCACAGCACCCTTCGCGATGAGATCATCCACGGTCACCTCGCCGCCGTTCGGGTAGAGGTCGGCCAGGCGGCCAGTGTTGACCACCTGGTAAGTGACCTTGAACCGCGCGTTCGAGAAGCCCTTGAGCTGGGGCAGCCGACGGTGCAGCGGCATCTGGCCGCCCTCGAAAGCGGGCGCCACCTGGCCGCGCGCCTTGGTGCCCTTGGTGCCCCGGCCCGCCGTCTTGCCCTTGGACGCCTCACCGCGGCCGACCCGCGTCTTGGCTCTGCGAGCACCGGGAGCTGGGCGCAGGTGATGGATCTTCAGTCCGCGCCCGGCCAGTACCGCATCGTCGCCAGTTTTGTCATCCGCCATCTCAGTCGACCTCCTCGACGAGGACCAGGTGGCGTATTGCCTGGACCATGCCCCGGATCTCCGGCCGGTCTGCCTTGACCACCACGTCGCCGATCCGGCGCAGGCCGAGCGAGCGCAGCGTCTCCCGCTGCACCCGGGTGCCGCCAATCCGCGACTTGGTCTGGGTCACCTTCAGCTGTGTCATCGAAGTACTCCTATTGCTCCCGCTCGCCTGCTGCAGGGGCTGGGCCACCTTGCTGGCCCGCAGTCGCGCCCGCCAGTGCGGCGGCGCGAGCCCGAAGCATAGCCGCGGGGGCGACGTGCTCGATCGGCAGCCCGCGCCGGGCCGCGATCTCCTCAGGCCGGTTCAGGCTCTTGAGAGCAGCCACTGTCGCGTGCACTACGTTGATCGGGTTCGACGAGCCAAGGGACCTGGACAGCACGTCATGGATGCCTGCGCACTCCAGGACCGCGCGGACCGGGCCGCCAGCGATCACGCCGGTTCCGGGGCTGGCCGGCTTGAGCAAGACCACGCCCGCTGCGTCCTCACCCTGGACCGTGTGCGGGATCGTGCTGGCGATCCTGGGCACGCGGAAGAAGCCCTTCTTGGCCGCCTCGACGCCCTTGGCGATCGCGGCAGGCACCTCCTTGGCCTTCCCGTAGCCGACGCCGACGAGCCCGTTGCCGTCGCCCACGATCACCAGCGCCGTGAAGCTGAAGCGCCGGCCGCCCTGGACGACCTTGGCCACCCGGTTGATGGTGACCACTTTCTCCAGGTAGGTGGTGCCCCTCTCGGCCGTGCCACTGCGGCGGTCGTCACGGCGGTCGCGCCGCTCGCCGCCGCCTCCTGAACCGCGTCGCTGTGCTGGTGGCATCAGATATTCCTTTTCTTGCTGAGGGTCAGAGTCGTCATAGGGCCAGCCCGCTCTCTCGAGCACCGTCTGCCACCGCGGCCACCCGGCCGTGGTAGGCATGGCCGCCGCGGTCGAAGACCACCGCTGTGACGCCGATCGCCGCGGCCCGCTCGGCTAGCAGCGTTCCTACCTGCTTGGCCTTGGCCGTCTTGTCGCCTTCGGAGCCGCGGATCGACTCGTCCAGGGTAGACGCCGAGGCCAGCGTGCTGCCGGCGGCGTCGTCCACCAGCTGCGCGAACATATGCCGCGCGGAGCGGGTGACCACCAGCCGCGGGCGCGCCGCGCTCCCGGTGATCTTCTTCCTTACCCGGATGTGACGCCTGGAGCGCGCCGAGGCGCGCGCACTGGACCGGCCGGTGATGCGGCCGTGCCCCAGGGTCCTGGTGCCAGACATGTCTTACTTCCCAGCCTTCCCGACCTTGCGGCGGATCTGTTCGCCCTGGTAGCGCACGCCCTTGCCCTTGTAGGGGTCGGGCTTGCGCAGCTTGCGCATGTTGGCCGCCACCTCGCCGACCTGCTGTTTGTCGATACCCTCGACCACGAACCTGGTCGGGGACTCGACCCGGAGGGTGATCCCGTCGGGCGCCACCACCGTGATCGGGTGACTGAAGCCGAGCGAGAACTCCAGATCCTTGCCCCTGGCCTGGACCCGGTAGCCGACCCCGACGATCTCGAGCGTCTTGCGGAATCCGTCGGTGACCCCGGTGACCATGTTGGCGATCAGCGAACGCGACAGGCCATGCAGCGCCCTGATCTCACCCTCGTCACTGGGCCTGGTGACCGTGACGGTCCCGTCGGCCTGGGCGACATGGATGGGCGTGGCCACCTCCATGCTCAGCTCGCCGCGCGGCCCCTTCACGGTGACCTGCTGGCCGCTGATATTGACGTCGACGCCGGCCGGGATGGCAACGGGCGTGCGTCCGATTCGTGACATCGTGCTTCCCCTACCAGACGTAGGCGAGGACTTCCCCGCCTATGCCCTTCTTATTGGCCTGCTTGTCGGTCATCAGGCCGGCCGAGGTCGAGATGATCGCGACGCCAAGGCCGCCGAGCACCCGGGGCAGATTGTCCTTCCGCGCGTACACGCGCAGCCCCGGCTTGGACACCCGCTTGATCCCGGCGATCGAACGCTCCCTGGTGGGACCGAACTTCAGCGCGATCACCAGGTTCTTGCCGACCTCCGCATCCCGCACCTGCCATCCCGCGATGTAGCCCTCCTGCTGGAGGATCTCGGCGATGCGAACCTTGATCTTGGAATGCGGCATCGTCACGGTGTCGTGGTATGCCGAGTTGGCGTTGCGCAGACGGGTCAACATGTCTGCGACCGGGTCGGTCATGGTCATGGCCTGCAGGCCCTCCTCGCCGTGGTTTCCGCTCGGACCTTCGGCGTGGTCGGTGGGCGCCGGTGGCGCCCAAGTCGGTCAAACGCTGCGGGCGCGGTGGCGCCCGTGTGCTGACAGCCCGGGTGGGCTACCAGCTGGACTTGGTGATGCCGGGGAGCTCTCCCCGGTGCGCCATAGTCCGGAAGCAGATGCGGCACAGGCCGAACCTGCGGTAGACGGCGCGCGGCCGCCCGCAGCGCGAGCACCTGGTGTAGGCGCGCACGGCGAACTTTGGCTTGCGCTTCGCCTTGGCGATCAGAGCCTTCTTGGCCACTGTTAGTTCTCCCTGAACGGAAATCCGAGGCGCCGGAGCAGCGAGCGGCCCTCTTCGTCGTTGGCCGCCGTGGTGACGACCGTGACATCCATGCCGCGCTGGCGGTCCACCTGGTTCGGGTTGATCTCGTGGAACATCAGCTGCTCAGTGAGGCCGAAGGTGTAGTTCCCCCGGCCATCGAACTGTCTGTCGGAGAGGCCGCGGAAGTCGCGGATCCGGGGCAGGGCCAGGGTCAGCAGCCGGTCGCAGAACTCCCACATCCGGGTCCCGCGCAGGGTGACGTGCGCCCCGATCGGCATGCCCTCTCTGAGCTTGAACTGGGCTACCGACTTCCGCGCCCGGGCCACGGCAGGCTTCTGCCCGGTGATGATCGTCAGGTCCCGCACGGCGCCGTCGATGAGCTTGGCGTCCCTGGCCGCCTCGCCGACGCCCATGTTGACCACGATCTTGGACAGGCTCGGGATCTGCATAACGTTGGCGTAGCTGAACTCGTCACGCAGCGCCGGAGCGATCTCGTCCTTGTAACGCAGCTTGAGCCGCGGCGGCGCAGGCGTGTCGGCCTGAACAGACGAGCCCCCGTTCGTCTCCCCCGCGCTACTAGCCGGAGCAGACGACCGCCGGGACGCCCCGCGTTGTGCCTGTGGTGGAGCCATCAGATGTCCTTACCGCTCGCGCGCGAGAATCGCTTCTTCTTGCCGTCGTCCATCCGGTAGCCCGCGCGCGCTGGCTTCTTCGTGTCCGGGTCGATGAGCTGCACGTTGCTGATGTGGATGGGGGCCTCCTGGTGGATGATCCCGCCCTCTTTAGCTCCGCGCTGACCCTGATAGTCGACCTTGGTGTTCTTCTTGATCATGTTGACGCCCTGGACGAGCAGCGTCTGCTTTTCGGGGTACGCGGCGATGACCGTGCCCTCGCGGCCGTTGTCACGGCCGGCGATGACGGCGACCTTGTCGCCCTTCTTGATCTTCATTCCGCGCGGCTTCTTCGCCGCCGTGACCTTTCCTGGCATCACAGCACCTCCGGGGCTAGCGAGATGATCCGCATGAACCGCTTTTCCCTCAGCTCCCGGCCCACGGGGCCGAAGATGCGGGTCCCGCGCGGGTCGCCGCCATCCCTGATCAACACAGCCGCGTTCTCGTCGAAGCGGATGTAAGAGCCGTCGCCGCGGCGGCGCTCCTTGCGCGTGCGCACGACGACCGCCTTGACGACGTCGCCTTTCTTCACCCCGGCACCGGGGAGGGCATCTTTGACCGTCGCCACGATGACGTCGCCGATGCCGGCGTATCGCCTGCCCGAGCCGCCGAGCACGCGGATGCAGAGGATCTCCTTGGCACCCGTGTTGTCAGCGACCTTGAGCCGCGACTCCTGCTGGATCACGTCAACTCCTGCTTCGAACTCGGCCCGACGTCGGGCTACTTCGCCTTCTCAAGGATCTCGGCAACCCGCCAGCGCTTGGTAGCGGACAGCGGACGGGTCTCCATGAGCAGAACCCGGTCGCCGATGCCGCACGCGTTAGCGCCGTCGTGTGCTTTGTACTTCTTCGTCCGGCGGATGACCTTGCCGTACTTCGGGTGCTTGACCCGGTCCTCGACGACGACCACGACGGTCTTGTCCATCTTGTCGCTGACGACCAGGCCCTCACGCGCCTTGCGGTAGCCCCGCGGGGTCTCGCCGCTCTGAGAGTCACTCATCCGCGTCCTCTTCCTCCTCAACCGCGCTGTCCTCGTCGACTTGCGTGTCTTCGGCGGCCACTGTGTCCTCAGCGGACACCGTGTCCTCAGCCGACACTGTGTCTTCGACCGGCACGGTCTTCCGGCCAGACCTTCGGCCCTTCTTCGCGGGCACGGTGTCGTCAGCCGACGCAGTCTCTTCGGCCGGCCCGGTGTCTTCGGCCAGCACCGTGTCCTCGGCCAGCTCATCATCTTCGAGCGTCACGATGCCAAGCTCGCGCTCCCGCTTCACCGTGTAGATGCGGGCGATCTCCTTGCGGACCGCGCGGAGCCTGCCGTGACTCTCCAGCTGGCCGGTGGCCGCCTGGAAGCGCAGGTTGAACAATTCGATCTTTGCCTCGGCGAGCCTGTGGTCGAGCTCTTCCTCAGTGGAGCCGCGCAGATCAACCGCGGCCAGAGCCTTGGCCATCACGCCTCACCCACTTCGCGCTTGACGACTTTGCACTTCATCGGGAGCTTGTGGATGGCGCGGCGCAGCGCCTCCCTGGCGACGGGCTCCGAGACACCGGACAGCTCGAACATGACCCGTCCTGGCTTGACGTTCGCCACCCACCACTCAGGAGCTCCCTTGCCGGAACCCATCCGGGTCTCGGCAGGCTTCTTGGTCAGCGGCCGGTCGGGGTAGATATTGATCCACACCTTCCCGCCACGCCGGATGTGCCGGGTCATGGCGATACGGGCGGCTTCAATCTGCCGGTTGGTCACGTACGAGTGCTCCACGGCCTGGATGCCGAACTCGCCGAACTTCACCTGCGTGCCGCCCTTGGCAGCGCCGTGCCGGTCTGGCCGGTGCTGCTTGCGGTGCTTGACCCTGCGCGGGATGAGCATGCCTCAGCCCTCCTCGCCGCCGTTGGAGCTGCTGGCCGGAGTGCCAGCCCCAACGGCCTGCTGCTCGCGGCTATCCTGACCGCGGTCGCCGCGCTCCGCGCCGCCGGCACCGCCGGAACCGGTCCAGTCGGTCCCGCCGGGGCGACGGCGTCCGCCGCGCTGGCCGCCGCGGCCGGAATCCCGGTCACGGCCTGGGCGCTGCCCGGCGCGCAGCGCGGCTGCGGCTGCCTCGCGCTCGGCCCGCGTTTGCGGGGCCTCGCCGCGGTAGATCCATACCTTGACACCGATCCGGCCGAACGTCGTACGGGCCTCGTAGAAGCCGTAGTCGATGTCGGCGCGCAAGGTGTGCAGCGGTACCCGGCCCTCGCGGTAGAACTCCGACCGCGACATCTCAGCGCCGCCGAGCCTGCCCGAGCACTGCACCCGGATCCCCTTGGCTCCGCCCTTCATCGCGGTCTGCATAGCCTTGCGCATCGCGCGGCGGAAGGACACCCGGCTGGACAGCTGCTCGGCCACGCCCTGGGCAACCAGCTGCGCGTCGATCTCGGGGTTCTTGACCTCGAGGATGTTCAGCTGGATCTGCTTTTTGGTCAGCTTCTCAAGGTCGCCGCGGATCCGGTCGGCCTCCGCGCCGCGGCGGCCGATCACGATGCCGGGACGGGCGGTGTGGATGTCCACCCGCACCCGGTCCCTTGTCCGCTCGATCTCCACCTTCGAGATCCCGGCCCGCTCCATGCCGCGCTGCAGCATCCGGCGGATAGCGACGTCCTCGGCGATGTAGTCCTTGTAGAGGTTGTGCTTGTCCGGGTACCACTTGCTCTTAAAGTCGGTGGTGATACCTAGCCGGAACCCGTGCGGGTTCACCTTCTGGCCCACTAGCGGGTCGCCTCCTCGTCGGACACCACAACCGTGATGTGGCTGGTCCGCTTGTTGATGCGGTAGCCCCGCCCCTGTGCCCGGGGACGGAACCGCTTGAGCGTCGGCCCCTCGTCCACCCACGCGCGGCTCACCACGAGCGAGCCTCCGCTGAACTGCCGCGTCTGCTCAGCGTTGGCGATAGCGCTCGCCAGTACTTTCCCGACGAGATCGCTCGCTGACTGCGGCGCAAAGCGGAGTGCCGCCCTGGCCTCCTCGGCCGGCATCCCGCGGATAAGGTCCACTACCCGGCGGGCCTTGCGCGGAGTGACGCGCACAAACCGCGCCTTTGCCCTGGCTTCCATCGCTCCGTCTCTCTCCCTTTTTCCCAAACCCCGCTGCCGCGTTCTCCGGCCCTCTGCCTTAACGGCGGCTGCGCCGGTCGTCCCGCACGTGACTGCGGAAGGTCCGGGTGGGCGCGAACTCACCGAGCTTGTGGCCGACCATCGCCTCGGTGATGAACACCGGCACGTGCTTGCGGCCGTCATGCACAGCAATCGTGTGGCCCAGCATCGCCGGGACGATCATGGAGCGACGGGACCAGGTCTTGATCACGTTCTTGGTGCCCCGGTCGTTCTGAACATCCACCTTCTTCATCAGGTGGTCGTCCACGAAGGGGCCTTTCTTCAGGCTACGAGGCATCGCCGGGTGCTCCTACCGCTTCTTCTTGCTGCGCCGACGGGTGATGAGCCGGTCGCTGGGCTTGTTGGCGCGACGCGTGCGCCCTTCTGGCTTCCCCCACGGACTGACCGGGTGCCGGCCGCCAGAGCTCTTGCCCTCGCCGCCGCCGAGCGGGTGGTCAACCGGGTTCATCGCTACACCGCGGACGGAAGGCCGGATGCCCTTCCACCGGTTACGGCCGGCCTTGCCGAGCTTGATGTTGCCTTGCTCGGAGTTGCCGACCTCGCCGATCGTCGCCCGGCAGGTCACGTCCACCAGCCTGATCTCGCCGGACGGCATCCGCAGGTGGGCGTGCTTGCCCTCCTTGGCCAGCAACTGGACGCCGGACCCGGCCGAACGTGCGATCTTGGCCCCGCCGCCGGGCCGCAGCTCGATCGCATGCACGACCGTGCCGGTGGGGATGTTGCGCAGCGGCAGGCAGTTGCCCGCCCGGATGTCGGCGCCCGGCCCGTTCTCAATCCGGTCGCCTTGCCGCAGTCCCTCCGGAGCGAGGATGTAGCGCTTCTCGCCGTCGGCGTAGTGCAGCAGCGCGATCCTCGCTGTGCGGTTCGGGTCGTACTCGATGTGCCCGACCTTCGCAGGCACGCCGTCCTTGTCGGCCCGCCTGAAGTCGATCAGCCGGTACGAGCGCTTGTGCCCGCCGCCCTGGTGCCGGGCGGTGACACGGCCGTGCACGTTCCGGCCGCCATGCGAATGCAGCGGGCGAACCAGCGACTTCTCCGGCTCGGACCGGGTGATCTCGGAGAAGTCCGCACCGCTCGCACCGCGCCTGCCCGGCGTGGTCGGCTTGTACTTGCGGATTGCCATGTGTGCTCGAACCCTTCTAGCCGACCGGGCCGCTGAAGATGTCGATCCGCTCCCCTTCGGCCAAGCTGACAATGGCCCTCTTGGTGTCGGGCCGCTTGCCCCAGCCGAACCGCGTCCGGCGCCGCTTGCCCGGCCGGTTGATCGTGTTCACGCCGGTTACCCGGACCCGGAACACTTCCTCAACGGCCTGCCTGATCTGGGTCTTGCTGGAATCGGGCGCGACGAGGAACGTGTACTTGCCGTCGTCAGCAAGCCGGTAGCTCTTCTCGGAGATCACCGGCCGCAGCAGGATGTCCCGCGGGTTGTAGATTCTGCTCACGGCTCAGCGTCCTCCTCGCTGTCCTCCGGTTTCGCGTCGCCTGCGGCGGGCTCGCTTTTCGGTTCCTTGAACGGGACCGGCGAGTCGAACCCGGAGCGCGTCACGAACTCGGCCAGGGCCTCCTCGGTGAACACCACGTGGTCACTGACCAGCACGTCGTAGGTGTTGAGCTGGCCGGCCTGGAGCAGGTGCACACCACGAACGTTGCGCAGGCTCTTGCGCGCCGTCAGGTCACCCTCGCTGATCACGACCAGCACCGGAGCTGACGAGGGCGCGGTGCCTGTCGCCGTGGCCAGCACGGCCAGCGCGTCCTTGGTCCGTGGCTCGTCGCCCTCGACGAGCCCGCTTACCAGGTGCACCCGCCCATGTGCCGCCCGGTCGGACAGGGCGCCGCGCAGCGCGGCCACCTTCATCTTCTTGGGCGTCCGCTGCTCGTAGGACCGGGGCACCGGGCCGTGCACCACGCCACCACCAGTGAACTGCGGGGCGCGGATCGAGCCCTGGCGGGCGCGGCCGGTGCCCTTCTGCCTGTACGGCTTCTTCCCGCCGCCCCGGACCGCGCCGCGGCCCTTGGTCGCGTGCGTGCCCTGCCGGGCTGCTGCCTGCTGAGCCACCACCACCTGGTGCATCAGGGGGATGTTGACCCGGGCACTGAAGATCTCCGACGGCAGCTCGACGGTGGCGCCGTCCGCGCCGGACGGTGATACCAGGTTGACTGTTACGGCCATGGCTCAGTGCACTCCTACCGGTCGCTCGGGCGCGTGGCCGGGGTCTTGACTGCGTTGCGGACCAGCACCAGGCCGCCGGACGGCCCGGGCACCGCGCCCTTGATCAGCAGCAGCCCGCGGTCGGCATCGACAGCGTGCAGGGTCAGGTTCGGGGCCGTGGTTCGTACCCCACCCATGCGGCCGGCCATGCGCACACCCTTGAACACCCGACCCGGGGTGGCGCAGCCGCCGATCGACCCGGGCGCGCGGTGCTTGCGCTGAGTGCCGTGCGACGCGCCCAGGCCATGGAACCCATGCCGCTTCATGACGCCGGCCAGTCCCTTGCCCTTGCTCCGGGCGGTGACGTCAATCAGATCCCCGGCGGTGAACGTGGTCGCGGTGACCTCCTGGCCGAGCGTGTAGTCCGACGCGTCGTCGGTGCGCAGCTCTACCAGATACCGGCGCGGTGTCACGCCTGCCCGGGCGAAGTGGCCGGCCTTCGGCTTGTTCACCGAGCGCGGGTCGATGTCGCCATAGCCGAGCTGGACGGCCGAGTAGCCGTCGGCGTCCGGCGTGCGCAGCGCGGTGACGACACAGGGGCCAGCCGCCACGACCGTGACCGGCACGATCTTCCCGTCGTCGGCGAAGACCTGGGTCATGCCGAGCTTGGTGCCCAGGACGCCCTTGCGCGTCCCTGGCGCTGCTCTCTCCCTGATAAGCGGGGTCTTCGTGGTCATTGTGGAGGGCACCTCAGAGCTTGATCTCGATGTCGACGCCTGCGGGCAGGTCGAGCCGCATCAGCGAGTCCACAGTCTTCGGCGTGGGGTCGATGATGTCGATCAGGCGCTTGTGCGTGCGCATCTCGAAATGCTCGCGGGAGTCCTTGTACTTGTGCGGTGAGCGGATGACGCAGTAGACGTTCTTTTCGGTGGGTAGCGGGACAGGCCCGGCCACCCGCGCGCCAGTGCGCGTCACCGTGTCGACGATCTTCCGCGCCGAGCTGTCGATGACCTCATGGTCATACGCCTTGAGCCTGATGCGGATCTTCTGTCCCGCCATGTGGTCTCCTGTGTTTGCCTTGCGCCTCGGGGATTAGCGCAGTCATGCAAGCGGCCGGGCCGTCTGTTGGCGGCCCGGCCGCCGCACGCGGCCCGCTACTTGTTGATCTTGATGACCCGGCCGGCGCCGACGGTACGGCTGCCTTCCCGGATCGCGAACCGCAGGCCTTCTTCCATGGCGATCGGCTGAATGAGCTCGACGCGCATCTGCACGTTGTCGCCAGGCAACACCATCTCGGTGCCCTCGGGCAGATGCACGACGCCGGTCACGTCGGTGGTGCGGAAGTAGAACTGCGGACGGTAGTTGTTGAAGAACGGGGTGTGCCGCCCGCCCTCATCCTTGGACAGGACGTAGACCTGGCCCTCGAACTCGGTGTGCGGCGTGTTGGTGCCGGGCTTGATAACGACCTGGCCGCGCTCTACTTCCTCGCGCTTGATGCCGCGAAGCAGCAGCCCGGCGTTGTCCCCGGCCTGGCCCTCGTCGAGGATCTTGTGGAACATCTCCACCCCAGTGACCACGGTCTTCTGGGACTTGTCCTTGATCCCGATGATCTCGACTTCCTCGCTGGTGTGGATCTTGCCGCGCTCGATCCGGCCGGTCACCACGGTCCCGCGGCCGGTGATCGAGAACACGTCCTCGACCGGCATCAGGAACGGCTTGTCGACCTCGCGGACCGGCTCGGGGATGTTGTCGTCGCAGGCCGCCATCAGCTCAGCGACCTTCTCGCCCCACTCGGGGTCGCCCTCAAGTGCCTTGAGCGCCGACACCCGGACCACCGGGATGTCGTCCCCGGGGAACTCGTAGTAGTTGAGCAGGTCGCGTACCTCGAGCTCGACCAGCTCGAGGATCTCCTCGTCGTCGACCATGTCCGCCTTGTTCAGCGCCACCACGATGTAGGGGACGCCGACCTGGCGGGCCAGCAGCACGTGCTCGCGGGTCTGCGGCATCGGCCCGTCAGTCGCCGCGACCACGAGGATCGCGCCGTCCATCTGAGCCGCGCCGGTAATCATGTTCTTGATGTAGTCGGCGTGCCCGGGGCAATCGACGTGCGCGTAGTGCCGCTTCTCGGTCTGGTACTCGACGTGCGAGATCGAGATCGTGATCCCGCGCTCTTTCTCTTCCTTCGCGTTGTCGATCTGGTCGAACGGAGTGAACGGGTTCACTTCCGGGAACTTGTCGTGCAGCACCTTCGTGATCGCCGCGGTCAGTGTCGTCTTGCCGTGGTCGATGTGCCCGATGGTGCCGATGTTGACGTGCGGCTTGTTCCGCTCGAACTTGGCCTTCGCCACTGGTATCTCCTCGTTGCGATCGTGTTCTGGTACTGCGTGGATTCGCCTGCGTCTGGGTCGGCGGTTACTCGCCTCGTGCCTTGGCGATGATCTCCTTGGCAATACTGGGCGGGACCTCGGCATACGAGTCAAACTGCATGCTGTAGTCCGCCCGGCCCTGAGTACGGCTGCGCAGGTCGCCCACGTAGCCGAACATCTCCGACAGCGGCACGTGCGCCGTAACTACACGCACGCCCGACCGGTCCTCCATGGCCTGGATCTGGCCTCGGCGGCTATTCAGGTCGCCGATGACCTCACCCATGTACTCCTCTGGGGTCCGGACCTCGACGGCCATGATCGGCTCCAGCAGAGCCGGGTTGGCCAGGCCCGCCGCCTTCTTGAACGCCATCGATCCAGCGATCTTGAACGCCAGCTCGGAGGAGTCCACCTCGTGGTATGCGCCGTCGACGAGCGTTACTTTTACGTCGACGATTGGGTAACCCGCGAGCACGCCGAACTCCGCAGCCTCCTGGCAGCCCGCGTCCACGGACGGGATGTACTCCCGTGGGATCCGGCCACCGGTGATCTTGTTCTCGAACTCGTAGCCACCGCCGTCGCCGCCGGTCGGCCCGAGGTCGATGATCACCTTGGCGTACTGGCCAGAGCCGCCGGTCTGCTTCCTGTGCAGGTACTCGACGTGCTGCACCTTCTTGGTGATGGTCTCGCGGTAAGCAACCTGCGGGCGGCCGATGTTGGCCTCGACCTTGAACTCCCGGCGCATCCGGTCGACCAGCACCTCAAGGTGCAGCTCACCCATGCCGGAGATGATCGTCTGCCCGGTCTCCTCGTCGGTCCGGACCTGGAAGGTCGGGTCCTCCTCGGCCAGCCGCTGGATCGCGGTGCCCAGCTTGTCCTGGTCACCCTTTGTCCTCGGCTCGATGGCGACGTTGATCACCGGCGCCGGGAACGTCATGGATTCCAGGATGACCGGGCTCGTCTGGTCGCACAGGGTGTCGCCGGTCGTGGTGTCCTTCAGGCCCATCACCGCGACGATCTGGCCGGCGATGGCCGCGGGCCGCTCCTCGCGCTTGTTGGCGTGCATCTGGTAGATCTTGCCGATCCGCTCGCGGCGTCCCTTGGTGGAGTTCAGCACTTGCTTGCCGGACTCCAGGGTGCCGGAGTAGATCCGGATGTACGTCAGCTTGCCCAGATGCTGGTCTGACATGATCTTGAACGCCAGCGCGGCGAACGGCTCTTCCGGGTCGGCGTGCCGCTCGATCTCGGTCTCTTCCGACCCCACCGCGTGGGCCTTGATCGGTGGGACGTCCAGCGGGCTCGGCAGGAAGTCCACGACCGCGTCGAGCATTGGCTGGACGCCCTTGTTCTTGAACGCGCTGCCGCACAGCACCGGGGTCACAGCGCCGGAGATCGTAGCCCGGCGGATCGCCGCGACGAGCTGGTCCTCTGACGGCTCGGTGCCCTCGAGGTACAGCTCCATCATCTGCTCGTCGTTCTCGGAGATGGTCTCGACCAGCCGGTCGCGCCACTCACGGGCGGCCTCGAGATGGTCGGCCGGGATCGCGACGACGTCGTACTTATCGCCCTTGCCCTCGGTCTGCCACAGCAGAGCGCGCATCCGGACGAGGTCGATGACGCCGCGGAAGTCAGCCTCGACGCCCCAGGGCAGCTGGATCACCAGCGGCACAGCGCCGAGCCGGTCGATGATCATGTCCACACAGCGGTGGAACTCGGCCCCGACCCGGTCCATCTTGTTCACGAAGCAGATCCGCGGAACGCCGTACCTGTCCGCCTGCCGCCACACCGTCTCAGATTGCGGCTCAACGCCGGCCACACCGTCGAAGACGGCGACGGCGCCGTCCAGAACCCGCAGCGACCGCTCCACCTCGACAGTAAAGTCAACGTGGCCCGGCGTGTCGATCAGGTTGATCGTGTGATCGCGCCAGGTAGCGGTGGTCGCGGCTGATGTGATCGTGATGCCGCGCTCCTGTTCCTGCTCCATCCAGTCCATCGTGGCGGCGCCTTCGTGGACCTCACCGATCTTGTAGTTGATACCGGTGTAGAACAGAATCCGCTCGGTGGTCGTGGTCTTGCCCGCGTCGATATGCGCCATGATCCCAATGTTGCGAACCTTGGCGAGCTCGATGGCGGTCTGCGTGGCGGCCACGGCTAGCGATCCTCTCTGCCTCAGTGGCTGGCGTAACGTTCTGAATCTTGATCTTGATCTTGCTGGGTTACCAGCGGTAGTGGGCGAAGGCCTTGTTGGACTCCGCCATCTTGTGGGTGTCCTCGCGGCGCTTGACGCTCGCGCCGAGGCCGTTGCTCGCGTCGAGCAGCTCGTTCATCAGCCGCTCGGTCATGGTCTTCTCCCGGCGCTGCCGCGAGTACGTGATCAGCCAGCGGAGCGCCAGCGTGGTGCTACGCGACGCGCGGACCTCGACGGGGACCTGGTAGGTGGCACCGCCGACTCGCCGGCTGCGCACCTCGAGCGTGGGCTTGACGTTGTCCAGCGCGCGCTTGAGCGTCACAACCGGGTCGTTGCCCGTCTTGTCCCGGCATCCCTCGAGCGCGCCGTAGACGATGCGCTCGGCCAGCGACCGCTTGCCGTTGCTCAGCACCTTGTTTACCAGCGCGGTGACCAGCGGCGAGCCGTACACGGGGTCGGTGACAAGCTGCCGCTTGGTCGCGGGGCCCTTGCGCGGCATGTCAGCTCTTCTCCTTCTTCGCGCCGTAACGGCTGCGTGCCTGCTTGCGGTTACGCACGCCCTGGGTGTCCAGGGAGCCGCGGATCACCTTGTAGCGCACTCCGGGAAGGTCGCGCACCCGGCCGCCTCGGACCAGGACGATGGAGTGCTCCTGCAGGTTGTGGCCCACACCGGGGATGTAGGCCGTCACCTCCATGCGGCTTGTGAGCCGTACCCGGGCCACCTTGCGCAGTGCCGAGTTCGGCTTCTTGGGCGTGGTGGTGTACACGCGGGTGCAGACCCCGCGGCGCTGCGGGCTCGCCTTGAGCGCCGGAGTCTTGTTCTTGGCTACCTTGTCCTGCCGGCCCTTACGGACAAGCTGCTGGATCGTGGGCACCCGGTCTCCGTCTTCCTCGTCGTCGATCGTCCTAGCGCCCCTGGTCCAGACGCGCTAGCTATTACCTTTTGGCCTGCGGTTTTTCCCATCCGCCCGACCCCCGCACTCGGGCGTGTCGCCGCGATCACGGCGTTCCGGGCCCGAAACCGGGCCGGAGACGACGGGAAAGGGAACTACCTCCGCACGGCTGGGCCAACGCGATCGGCCACTTCCAGGCTGACCGCAGTCCACATCCGTGCCGCGCCCACAGCCGTGGACACGCGTGTCAACATTACCCGCGCTTGACGCGGCCGTCAAAGCGGGCCGTACCCCGTGACCTATGCGTTATCTAGCATACGCCACGCCTACGGACGGGCAACGATGGGACCACGTCGGTTATTCCGCACGGCGCCCGGCACCCCCCGAAGAGGGAGCCGGGCGCCGTTGCTTCCTGACGAGCTACCGGTTGTAAGCGCCGAAGTCGTACTCCTCCAGCGGGATCGCCGCGCCGGACGCGGCCGGGCTCTGGCCGAACGGCGGGTGCGGCACGCCGTCCCCGCTGGTGCCGTAGCCGTCGCCGCCATACCCGTCGCCGCCGTAGCCGCCGACCGCCGGGTAGACCGACGAACGCGCCTCTTCGGTGGGCTCGACCCGCAGTGACCGGTACCGCTGCATGCCGGTGCCGGCCGGGATGAGCTTGCCGATGATCACGTTCTCCTTGAGCCCGACCAGGGAGTCCGACCGGGCGTGGATCGCCGCGTCGGTCAGCACCCGGGTGGTCTCCTGGAACGAGGCCGCCGACAGCCACGACTCGGTAGCCAGCGATGCCTTGGTGATGCCCATCAGCTGCGGACGGCCTGCCGCCGGGGTGCCACCCTCATCCACGACGGCCCGGTTGACCTCCTCGAACTTCGGCCGCTCGACCAGCTCGCCGGGCAGCAGCTCGGTGTCACCCGACTCGATCACGTTCACCCGCTTGAGCATCTGCCGGATGATGATCTCGATGTGCTTGTCGTGGATCGACACGCCCTGCGACCGGTACACCTCCTGGACCTCGTGCACCAGGTGCAGCTGCACCTCACGCGAGCCCAGGATCCGGAGCACCTCGTGCGGGTTGACCGCGCCCGCGATCAGCTGCTGGCCGACAGTGACGCGGTCGCCGTCGCCCACCAGCAGCCGCGAGCGCATCGAGACCTGGTAGGTGACCTCGTCCGAGCCGTCGTCCGGGGTGATGATGATCTTGCGGACCTTCTCCGGCTCCTCGATCCGGACCCGGCCCTCGACCTCGCTGATCGGTGCCAGGCCCTTGGGGATCCTGGCCTCGAACAGCTCCTGGATGCGGGGCAGGCCGTGGGTGATGTCCAGGCCAGCCACGCCGCCGGTGTGGAACGTCCGCATCGTGAGCTGGGTGCCCGGCTCGCCGATCGACTGGGCGGCGATGATGCCGACCGCCTCGCCGACGTCGACCCGCTTGCCCGTGGCCAGCGACCTTCCGTAGCACTTCGCGCACACACCGTACTTCGCCTGGCAGACCAGGGCGCTGTACGTGCGCACCGCGGCGACGCCGGCCGTGACCAGCTGGTCGATCATCGCGTCGGTGGTGTCGGATCCGGCCTGGGCGAGCACGGTGCCGTCCGGGGCCTCGACGTCCTCGGACAGCGTGCGGCCGGTGCCAGTGTTCTCGATGTTCGGCAGCTTCCGGAGGCTGCCGTCGGCGGCCTTGTCGGCTATCCGCATCGAGATCGACCGGTCGGTGCCGCAGTCCTCCTCGCGGACGATCACGTCCTGCGCCACGTCGACCAGGCGCCGGGTCAGGTACCCGGAGTCCGCGGTACGCAGCGCGGTGTCGGCCAGGCCCTTGCGGGCACCGTGCGTGGAGATGAAGTACTCAACCACGGACAGGCCCTCGCGGAAGCTGGACTTGATCGGCCGCGGGATCGTCTCGCCCTTGGGGTTGGAGACCAGGCCGCGCATGCCGGCGATCTGCCGGACCTGCATCGGGTTACCACGGGCACCGGAGTTGACCATCATCCAGACCGGGTTGGTCGCCGGGAACGCGGCCTCCATGTCCTGGGCCACGTCGGCGGTCGCGTGGGTCCAGATCTCGATCAGCTCCTGGCGGCGCTCATCGTCGGTGATCAGGCCACGGTCGTACTCGCGCTGCACCTTGTCGGCGCGCCGCTCGTACGTGTCCAGGATGTCGGCCTTGTTCGGCGGTGCGACCACGTCCTCGATCGCGATCGTGACGCCGGACCTGGTAGCCCAGTGGAACCCGGCGTCCTTGAGCGCGTCGAGAGCGGCGGCGACCTCGACCTTCGGGTAGCCCTCGGCCAGCTCGTTGACGATGCCCGAGAGCTGCTTCTTGCCCACCTCGTAGTTCACGAACGGGAAGTTGTCCGGCAGCGTCTCGTTGAACAGGCACCGGCCCAGGGTCGTGGTCAGCCGCAGTGGCTGGCCGGGCTCCCATCCCTCCGGCGTCTCGTATCTGAGCGGCGGGGTGACGTTCGGCAGCCTGATCTGGATCGGAGCCTGCAGGTGCAGTTCGTCGTGGTCGTAGGCCATCAGCGCTTCAGCCAGCCCTGAGAACGCACGGCCGTGTCCGGCCGCCTCGGGGTTCTCACGGGTCAGCCAGAAGATCCCGATCACCATGTCCTGGGTGGGCATGGTGACGGGCTTGCCGTCGGCCGGCTTCAGGATGTTGTTCGTCGACAGCATCAGGATCCGCGCCTCGGCCTGGGCCTCGGCCGACAGCGGCACGTGCACCGCCATCTGGTCCCCGTCGAAGTCTGCGTTGAACGCGGTGCAGACCAGCGGGTGGATCTGGATCGCCTTGCCCTCGACCAGCTGCGGCTCGAACGCCTGGATGCCGAGCCGGTGCAGGGTGGGCGCGCGGTTCAGCAGCACCGGGTGCTCGGTGATGACCTCCTCGAGCACGTCCCACACCACCGACTTGGCCCGCTCCACCATCCGCTTGGCCGACTTGATGTTCTGCGCATGGCTCAGGTCGACCAGCCGCTTCATCACGAACGGCTTGAACAGCTCGACCGCCATCTCCTTGGGCAGGCCGCACTGGTGCAGCTTGAGCTGCGGGCCGACCACGATGACGCTGCGGCCGGAGTAGTCGACGCGCTTGCCCAGCAGGTTCTGGCGGAAACGGCCCTGCTTGCCCTTGAGCATGTCGGACAGCGACTTGAGCGGGCGGTTGCCCGGCCCGGTCACCGGCCGGCCGCGGCGCCCGTTGTCGAACAGCGAGTCGACGGCCTCCTGCAGCATCCGCTTCTCGTTGTTGACGATGATCTCGGGCGCGCCCAGGTCGAGCAGCCTCTTCAGCCGGTTGTTCCGGTTGATCACGCGGCGGTACAGGTCGTTCAGGTCGGAGGTGGCGAACCGGCCACCGTCGAGCTGAACCATCGGCCGCAGGTCCGGCGGGATCACCGGGATGCAGTCGAGCACCATGCCGAGCGGGCTGTTGGTGGTGTTGAGGAACGCCGACACGACCTTGAGCCGCTTAAGCGCCCGGGCCTTGCGCTGGCCCTTGCCGGTGCGGATGGTCTCGCGCAGGTTCGCCGCCTCGGCGTCGAGGTCGAAGCTGCCGACCCGCTCCTGGATCGCCTGAGCGCCCATGCCGCCGCGGAAGTAGCGGCCGAACCGGTCCCGCATCTCGCGGTACAGCAGCTCGTCGCCCTCCAGGTCCTGCACCTTGAGGCCGCGGAACCTGGACCAGACCTCCTCGATCCGGTCGATCTCCCGCTGGGCGCGGTCACGGATCTGCCGGCACTCCCGGTCGGCGCTCTCCCGCACCTTGCGGCGGGCGTCGCCCTTGGCGCCGGCCGCCTCGAGCTCGGCCAGGTCCTTCTCCAGCTTGGACTGCCGGGCCTCGATGTCCGCGTCGCGGCGCTGCTCGAGCTGGCCCTTCTCGACCGTGATCTTCGCCTCGAGGCTGGGCAGGTCCCTCTCCCTGGCCTCGGTGTCGACGTAGGTGATCATGTAGGCGGCGAAGTAGATGACCTTCTCCAGGTCCTTCGGCGC
>Ga0335074_10002328_pt1 | contig 25867 bp, 21 predicted proteins | sample Lox_Sample_23_FD_206715 | JGI IMG/M metagenome (GOLD analysis project Ga0335074, IMG submission 206715) | Soil microbial communities from Loxahatchee National Wildlife Refuge, Florida, United States - Lox_Sample_2.3 | ecosystem: Environmental > Terrestrial > Soil > Wetlands | place: USA... | reverse complement strand
GGTCAGGCGCAGCATCTCCACGCCGTCGACGCGGCGCGTCACCTCCTCGGCGAGGCGCACCTCGCCGGCGGTGGGCGCGCCGAAGCTCGTGCCGGCGGCGGCCGCTGCGAGGATCGCGTCGAGCACGTGCGGGTGCGCGTGCCCGTGGATCAGCGGGCCCCACGAGCAGACGTAGTCGACGAAGCGGTTGCCGTCCACGTCGATCAGCTCGGCGCCCTCGCCGCGGGCGATGAAGATCGGCTCGCGGCCGATCGCGCGCATGGCGCGCACGGGCGAGTTGACGCCGCCGGGGATCAGCTCGAGGGCGTGCCTGTACAGCTCGGCCGAGCGCGTGTCCGTGAGCGAGGCCGTCAAGTCAGGCGCCTGCGTGCTCGCGCTCCCACGCCTTGAACTGGTCGGTGAAGTACAGCAGGCGGACCTTCTTGAACTCGGTGGAGGAGTAGAGGGTGGCGCGCTCCTCGATGCCGGTCGACTCGGCGATCGCGTCGAGCACAGCGTCGCACTCCTGCTTGGAGCGGCCGTGGGCCATGGTGAAGACGGAGTAGGGCCAGTCCTCGTAGGTGGGGCGCTGGTAGCAGTGGGAGACGCCGCGCACGGCGGCCATGCGACAGCCGACCTCGTAGATGTGCTCGTCGGGCACCTTCCAGACGCCCATGCCGTTGGCGGAGAAGCCGGCGCGGCGGTGGTAGAGGATGGCGGCCACGCGACGCAAGAGGCCCCGCTCCTGCATGCCGGCGAGGTGGTCGAGCAGCCGCGCCTGCGCGATCCCCAGCGCGGCGGCGGCGGGCGCGTAGGGCTCGTCGATCACGGGCATGTCGCCCTGCAGCGCGCGGATGACGGCGACGTCGAGCTCGTCGTAGGGCTGGGGCTGCAGCTCGATCGGCTCCTTGACCTCGGCGGCGCTTGCGAGCGCGTCGGTGTCGCCCTCCATCTCGAGGTCCATGCGGATCTTGAACAGCTTGAGCGTGGGCAGCTGGCGCACGGACTCGGCGCGGGCCTCGCGGGCGAGCACCTGCAGCGTGCCCTCCAGGCCGAGCGGCGAGTCGGGCTCGGTGGCGATCGTGAACCACAGGTTGAAGTCGTGGTTGCGCAGGTAGTTGTGCGAGACGCCGGGGTGCGCGTTGATGACCTGGGCGGCGCGGTGGGGGCGCTCGGGGTCGACCTTGGCGGCGACGAGCATCGAGGAGTAGCCGAGCGCGCGCGTGTCGAAGATGGGCGTGACCTGGCGGATGATGCGCTTCTCCAGCAGGCGTTGCACGCGCTGCATGGCCTCCTGCTCGCGCACGCCGGCCTGCTCGGCCACGTGCAGGTAGGGCCGCGGCGCGATCGGGAAGCTGCCCTGCATGAGGTTGAGCAGCCGTCGGTCGAGGTCGTCGAGCGCGATCGCCGCGCCGTCCTTGCGGGCACGGATCTTCGGAGGCGCTGTCGTCGGCCGCGTGGCATCGGCGACGTCGGCGAGCGGCGCTGCGACGGTCGCGTCGGGCTCGGTGCTCATGTCTGCTCTGCCAGCCATCGGGCGGCGTCCTTTGCGTGGTAGGTGATGATCGTGTCGGCGCCGGCGCGGCGCAGCGAGGTGAGGATCTCGAGCACGGCGGCGCGCTCGTCGAGGTAGCCGGCGGCGGCGGCGGCCTTGACCATCGCATACTCGCCGCTGACGTTGTAGGCGGCGACGGGCAGGCGCGTGGCGCGCTTGACCGCGCGGATCAGATCGCCGTAGGCGAGCGCGGGCTTGACCATCACCATGTCTGCGCCCTCCTGCACGTCCAGCAGCGCCTCGCGCACGGCCTCGCGGCCGTTGGCGGGGTCCAGCTGGTAGCCGCGGCGGTCGCCGAAGGCGGGCGCGGAGCCGGCGGCCTCGCGGAAGGGGCCGTAGAAGGCGGAGGCGAACTTGGCGGAGTAGGCGAGGATGGGCGTGTGCGCGAAGCCCTCGCCGTCGAGCGCCTCGCGGATGGCGCCGACGCGCCCGTCCATCATGTCCGACGGCGCGACGACGTCGGCGCCGGCGCGCGCGTGGCTACAGGCGACGCGCGCGAGCAGCTCGAGCGTGGCGTCGTTGTCCACGGACGCCAGCTCGCCGCCGGCGTCCTCGCGCAGCACGCCGCAGTGCCCGTGGCTGGTGTACTCGCACAGGCACACGTCGGTGATCACCAGCAGGCCGGGCACGGCCCGCTTGATGGCGCGGGTGGCCAGCTGCACGATGCCCTCCTCGTCCCACGCGCTGGAGCCCTCGGCGTCCTTGTCGGCGGGCACGCCGAACAGCAGCACGGCGGCGATGCCGGCGGCGGCGGCCTGCTCGGCCTCGGCGAGGGCGGCGGACAGCGACAGCCGCTCGACGCCGGGCATGGTCGCGATCGGCTCGCGCTCGGCGGCGCTCCCGGCGGCGAAGGCGCCGGGCTCGGCGACGAACAGCGGCAGCGCGAGCTGCCCGGCGCGCAGGTCGGTCTCGCGCACGAGCCCGCGCAGCCCGGCCGTAGCGCGCAGTCTGCGCATGCGCGTCAGGGGGAAGGCCATCGCCTTCGAGGATAACCCCTCGCGGATGATTTATTTGATGAGAGCGCCTGCCGGCGCTCGCGCGGCGTTCGCAGTGCGCTCACTCGAGCTGGCGCAGCCCGAGGCGGGCGAGCGCTCCGAACACGCCGGTCAGCACGGCGAGGTGCGCGATCGACGCGCCGAGCGACGGCGAGGCGCTGTTGACGGCCGCGTCGAGCGCCTGCAGGGAGGCCTTGAAGGGGAACACGAAGGAGACGGCGCCGATCGCGTCGTAGAAGGCGCGGGAGACCGAGCCGGCGGGCACGAGCGCGAGCAGGGCGAGCGGCAGCGAGAGCAGGAAGGCGAGCAGCGAGGCGGCGCGCAGCTCGCGCGCGAGCGCGCCGATGGCGAGGCCGAGCGCGGCGAAGGCGAGCGCGGCGAAGGCCAGCGCGAGCGCCCACAGGCCGATGCGCCCCCAGTCGAGCGCGACGAACGCGCCCACCCCGGCGAGCATCGCGAAGGCGACCGCGAAGGCGCAGCCGGCCGCCAGCAGCGCCTTCTCGGCGAGCAGCGCCGCGCGGGAGACGAGAGCCCCGCCCGCCCCCGCCGTGCCCGTGCCGGGCGCCGCGGGCGGGCTCCTGACCAGGCGCGCGAGCGTGCCCTCTTCGCGCTCGAGCGCGACGCCGCCGGCGGCGAGCAGCACGCACAGGAACATCAGCGAGACGGTCACGGCGACGACCACCGCGAAGCTGTTCAGGGGCGTGCGCCGCCCGGCGAGCAGCGTGCTGCGCACGCGGATGGGCTGCCCGACGGTGGAGAGCACCTGCTTGCTGATGGACAGGTTCTGGGCGGCGAAGCGGGCGAAGTCGGCGACGCGCTCCAGCGCGGCGCGGTCGGGGCCGGGGGGCTGGTGGGCGAGCACGCGCTGCAGCAGCGGCGGGATCTGGTCGAGGGCGATGAGCTTCTGGTCGGCGCCCAGCGCGCCCAGGTCGCCGCCCTTGAGCAGCAGTTCGATGACCTTGGCGGCGGCCTGCTGGATCTGCTTGGAGAAGCCCACGTTGGCCTGGGCGAGCGCGGAGCCGATCTGCGACTGCACGATCGACTGCTCGAGCGCGTCGCCGTTGTAGATCACTTCGACTTCCGCCTGGGCGGTCGCGGAGGCGACGCGCGCGGCGATGTCGGCGGGGATGACCACGGCGGCGAGCACTTCCGCCGACTTGACCCGTTCGATCGCCTGCGCGCGCGTGGCGACGGTCACGGGCTGGACCTGGCTGAACAGCCCGCGGGCGTACTGGCCGACGCTCACGCGCTGGCTGCCCACGCGCACGGTTTCCCCGGGCGGCGTCTCGTCGACGATCGCCACGCGCGGGCGCGAGGGGCTGCGCGAGATGGCAAAGCCGATCAGCAGCGCGATCGCGACGGGGTAGACGACCAGCAGCGCGACGAGCAGGCGCGAGCGGGCGAGGACCAGCAGGTCCTTGCGCGCCAGCCACTTCACGGCGTGCCCTCTGGGTATCGCTCGGGCTCCGCGGCCGGCTCGCCGCGCGCGCGCAGGAAGTCGAGCAGGGCGCGCTCGAGGTCTGCGCCGGCGCCGGGGCCGGCCTGCGCGAGCAGCGCGGCGGGGGCGCCGTCGAACAGGATGCGCCCGCCGGCGAGCACGATCAGGCGGTCGGCGTGGCGCTGGGCCTCGGCGACGTTGTGGGTGGAGAAGACGATCGTCCTGCCCGCCCGCGCGAGCGCGCCGACGAACTCCCACAGCCGCTCGCGCTGGGCTGGGTCGAGCGACGCCGAGGGCTCGTCGAGGGCGAGCACGGGCGGGTCGCCGATCAGCGCGATGGCCACGTTGAGGCGCTGGCGGTTGCCGCCGGACAGCCGCCCCGCGCGCTCGCCCGCGCGCTCGCGCAGGCCGCTGTGCTCGAGCATCCGCGCGACCGCCGCGTCGGGGTCTGCGACCTGCTCCAGGCGGGCGAACAGCGCGAGGTTCTCGGCGACGGACAGCTTGGCGTAGAGGGCGGGGGATTGAGGCGCCCAGCCGACCCCGCGCTCGGCCCGGCGGACCTCGCCGGCGCTGGGCGCGAGGATGCCGGCGATGATCGACAGCAATGTCGTCTTGCCGGCGCCGTTGGGGCCGACGATCGCCACGAGCTCGCCCGCGTGGGCGTCGAAGCCGACTTCGCGCAGCGCCTGTTGGCCGATGCTCCACCGGCCCCCGTAGCGCTTGGCGAGGCCGCGCACGCTGAGGACGGGGTTCACAACAGCTCGTTGGGGCCGCTCTTCCACGCTTCGAGCGTGAGGTGACGGCCCAGGTAGACGGTCGTCTCACGCAGGATGGAGAGGATCGGCAGCGCGATCAGGGCGCCGACGATGCCGTACAGCTGCAGCCCGAGCAGCAGCGCGAAGACGACGAGCAACGGGTTGATGCGCAGCGTGTGCCCGAAGACCTGCGGCGCGACCACGTGTCCCTCGAGCTGCTGCAGGCCGACGAACAGCAGCACCACCCACAGGGCGGTGATGGGGCTGCTGAACAGCGCGACGAGCACCGGCGGCACCGCGCCGAGGATCGGCCCGACGTAGGGCACGAGCTCCATCACCGCGTAGAAGACGGCGAAGGCGATCGCGTAGTTGCTGCCGGGGGGGAAGATCCCGAGCTTGCCGTACAGGTACAGCGCGAGCCCGGCGGAGGCGCCCATGATCGTGCTGAACAGCAGTTGGCCGCCGACGTAGCGCGCGACGGCGTTCTGCACGAGCGTGGGGTAGTCGTCGGCGCGCGAGCCGTCGCCGTCGGGCATCAGGCGACGCACGAGCTGGCCGATCTGGGTGCCGTAGAGGAGCATGTACACGGACAGCACGAACACGAGCACGAGGTCGAAGATCGCGTTGGCGGCTTCGGTCGCCAGGCCGCCCCCGAAGGACGCGAGCTTGCCGGCGCTCTTGGCGATTTTGTCCTGGATGCTCTGCAGCGCGGTCTTGCCCTGCTTGACCAGTTTGATGTGGATGCCGTGCTTTTCCAGTTCCGCCTGGAAGGTCGCGATCTCCTTGTTGGCTTCGTCGACGATGTGCGGGAGGTTGTTCGTGAACGTGCGCACCTGATCGGATATAGGGTTAGCGAGCAGGAAGCCGATGCCCGCCAGCGCCAGGAAGAACGCGACGTACACAGCGAGCACCGCCAGGCCGCGGGGAAGGCGCGGGCGCTGCACGAGATCGACGGCCGGGTTGAGCATCAGCGCGATCAGGCTGGCGATGACGAAGATCAACAGCACTTTGCCCGCCGCTTTGGCCAGCGCCCAGATGGCGAGGAGGGCGAGCGGCAGCATCACCAGCTGCACCCAGCGCGGCACGACCACCCGCCGCGGCTCCATGGCGGCGGGCGGCGAGTCGGTCAGCTCCTGCTCCTGCTCCTTCGGCGGAGCGGCCTCGGGCGGGCTCTCGGGCACGCTCGTCACTTGCCTACGACCATCGCCAGAGTATGGCTGAGCGCGAGGCGGGCGCGGAGGCGGCGGGCGGCGGGGACGCGCCGGGCGCGGGCGATGCGCGGGGCGCGGACGGCGCAGGAGCGGCGGGCGCGGGCCGGGCGAGCATCCTGTTCGTGGGCGATGTCGTCGGCGGGATCGGCCGGCGCACGCTGCTGGACTGCCTGCCGGTGCTGCGCGAGCGCTACGCGCCGACGTTCGTGGTCGTCAACGGCGAGAACGCGGCTGGCGGCTTGGGCATCACGCCGAAGATCGCCGAGCAGATGTTCGCCGCGGGCGTGGACGCGATCACGCTCGGCAACCACACCTACCATCGCCGCGAGATCTACCCGTACCTGGACGGCGAGCGCCCGATCGTACGTCCGGCCAACTACCTGCGCAGCCAGCCCGGCCGCGGCACGTGCGTGGTGCAGCGCGAGGGCGTGCGCCTGGGGGTGGTGAACCTCAGCGGCAACCTCTACCTGCGCGCTGGGCGCTCGGCGTTCACCGAGGTCGAGGTCGCGCTGGGCGAGCTCCAGGACGTGGAGCACGTGCTGGTGGACATGCACGCGGAGGCCACCTCGGAGAAGGTGGCGATGGGCTGGCACCTGGACGGGCGCGTGACGGCGGTGGTGGGCACGCACACGCACGTGCCCACGGCGGACGCGCGCGTGCTGCCCGGCGGCACCGCCTACATCACCGACGTGGGCATGACGGGGCCGCGCGGCGGCGTGATCGGCGTCAAGCGCGAGCAGGCGATCGAGGCGCTGCTGACGCTGATGCCGATCCGCTTCGAGACCTCCGAGGAGGACCCGTGGCTGATGGGGGCGCTGATCAGCTGCTCAGCGCCGCGGCGGGCCGACTCGATCGAGCAGCTGCTGATGGCGCGTCCCGCGCGGGAGCCGCCGGCTCGCTGAAGCGACCGAGCAGCGCGAGCATGACCAGCGGGAAGAACCAGGGGATGTACAGGTAGAACCAGTGTTCGATGCCGAGCTGCTCGGCGAGGATCACGGCGGCGCAGGCCGCGGCGAGGCCGACGAGGTCGTCGTTGTGCGCCCTCCCGCCCAGCACGGCGAGCGCCAGCGCGAGCAGCGCGGCGGCGATCTCGACGGCCAGCTCCGCGCCGTGCCACCCGTACAGCCCCCACGCAGAGAAGGGCGAGCCGCGGTTGGTCTGGTAGACGAGCGTGCGCTCGTAGATCTCGTGCAGCGAGTCGTGCGCGAACGCGGGGATGCAGGCGAGCGCGCCGGCGAGCAGGAAGGCGGCGGCGAACACGCCCAGCGCGCGGGCGCGGCGGAGGCGGCCGACGTCCGGCAAGCCGTGCGTGGCGAGCAGCGGCGCGAGCGCGAGCGGCGCGAACTTGGTCAGGCCGGCGAGCGCGGCCAGCGCGCCGCGCCCGCCGGTGGCGAGCGTCGAGCGGTAGCTGGCCGCCAGCAGCGCCGCCAGCACGAGCACGGCGACGAGCGTGTCGTTGGAGTTGCTCTCCAGGTCGAACAGCGCGAAGGGGTAGGAGACCCAGGCGTAGGCGAGCGCGATCCCCAGCGTGGGCCCGCGCATGCGCCTGCCCAGCAGGAACATCAACGCGACGGCCAGCAGGTCGAAGACGATCGCGGCGGCGTGCGCGGCGGGCAGGTCGTCCCAGGTGCCGCTCCAGCCGAAGACCTGCTCGAAGGGCACGTAGGCCTCGTAGGCGAACGGGCCGTAGGTGTCGCCGTGTTCGTTGTCGGAGGGGAAGGAGCCGTACAGCTGGCGGCCGTCGGCGATCCGCTGCGCGCCGATCACGCCCGCGTAGCCGACGTCGATGACGTTGGAGTCGGTGACGTTCAGCGCGATGCGAAAGCCGAGCAGGAAGACGATGCCAAGCGCCAGCCAGGGGGCGGGCACGAGCAGGCGCAGCGGCTCGCTCGCGGCGGCCGGGCGTTGGTCGGACGCGGCAGCCGGGCGCCGGTCCCACGCGGCGGCCGGGCGCCGGTCCCACGCGGCGGCCGGGCGCTGGTCGGAGGCGGCGGCCGGGCGGTGGTCGGAGGCTCCTGCCCCACGCCGCCCGCGGCGCAGCGTCCACAGCATGCGCGCCAGCAGGTACAGCAGCGGCGGGTAGGCCAGCGGCACGGAGGCGTAGACGTTGGCGTGGTTGAAGAACGCCAGCGAGACCGAGAAGGACAGCAGCGCCAGCAGGTCGAGGTGCAGCAGTCGCAGCGGCCTGCGGACGTCGAAGAAGGGCGCGAAGAACAGCGCGCACAGCGGCAGCCAGATGTAGAGCGCGTTGACGTGCCTGCCGAACGCGCCGGGATAGCCGCGCGCCATCGTCCAGGCGACCTGGAAGCCGGTCCACTGTTCGAGCACGCGGCCGCCCAGGTCGGCGATGATGACCTGGCCGATTTCCTTCTTGCCGTTGCTGGAGAAGAAGCTGACCTGCCAGCGAAACGCCGGCTTGAGGTAGGCGCCCGCGTAGGAGCCGGGGTATTTCGCGCGGGCCGCGCGGATCTTGGGCAGCGCGCTGGCGATCGCGATGACCTGGTTGGAGGACAGTTTGCGCCCCGCCGGCGGCACCGGCGAGTCGGCCACGGGGATCGGCGATTCGGAGGCGGTCGAGGTCGTGGCGGTCGAGCGGGCGGGCGCGCCGCGGGAGATCGCCTGCAGCCCGCGCCGCGCAGAGGCGACCCCGTCGCGGGAGATCGCCTGCAGCCCGCGCCGCGCGGAGGCGGCCCCGTCGCGGGAGACGGACGGCGCCCCGGCCGTGGGCGCGGCGGCGCCCGCGCAGGGGGCGGCGAGCGCGGCGGCGCATGCGAGCGCGACGGCGAGCGCGGCGACGTTGACACGGTGGCGCGGGCGCGGCATGGGCCTTCAGGATGAAGCGTCCAGGCCGAAATGGCGCAGCACGAGCGGGGCGACGTCGCGAATCGCCCACTGGCCGGGCGGACGTCCCGACAGGGACACGCCGGTGAGGATCAGCGCGCCGAGCGAGTCGCTGGCGTGCAGCGAGCCGTGGCTGCCGCCGCCGACGTGCGCCTGGCCGCCCCAGTCCAGGAACTCGTGGCCGGGAGCGGCAGACAGCAGGACCTCGCCGGAGGTGGGGCAGGTGAGCGCGGACCACACGCGCGCGAGCGCGTCGGGGTAGGCGGGCGCGAGCAGGCGGCCGTCGCGCACGCTGGCCGCCAGCGCGGCGAGCGAGCCCTCCACGCTCCAGGCGCCACCGCGCGCATCCAGCACGGGGCCGCCGGGCGCGAAGCGCAGCTCGCCGTGACGGGGGCTGGAGATGACGCCCTCGCGCGGCGCGTCGTGCGCGTCGCGCTCCAGCCACATGACCAGGTCGACGCCGTCGATCGCCAGCGCGCGCGTCTCCACGGACGCGCGCATGGCGTCGCGCTCGGACTCGCGCAGGGCGTAGACCATGGCCGCGCGCTGGGAGGGGCACACGGCGATGCGCGGTTCCAGCGCCGGCTCGCCGCCGCGGGCGGGCGGCCACAGCGCGTTGCTAGGGCCCAGCACGCCCAGCTCGGCCAGCTCGCCCTGCAGGTCGATCGTGCCGCTCACCGGCGCCTGCGAGTGGTCGGCCATGGCGATCACCGCGTGCTCCTCCAGGAACTCCTCCACGCCGCCCGCCGCGTTCATCACGCGCGCCAGCTGCAGGTCGGCCTGCGCCAGCGAGCGCACCTGCGCGTCGGGGCCGTGCTTGTGCGAGTACCAGTCGTTGTCGGGCAGCGACAGCAGCAGGAAGTCGAACAGGTCGTGCTCGACCAGGTACGCGGACACGCAGCCGGAGTGGCGGTCGCGCACGCCGGGCATGCCCAGCCCCGAGCGGCAGCCGGTGCGCCGCGAGGCGAAGACGTCCGCGTAGAACAGCTCGCGCGGGCCCATCACGGGATGGCGCATGAGCGTGGCGGCGATGCGCGTCAGCGCCGTGTCGCGCTGGGGCTCGTGGCGGTGGCGCCCGCGGTACATCAGGTAGGTCGTCCCCGCCGTGCGCACGTCGGCGTCGTCGAGCGACTCGAACACCGTCGGCGTCCGCCCCGAGAGGTGCGCGCGGTTCATGTTGTAGACCGTGTCCGTCAGCTGCTGGCCGATGCCGAAGCGCTGGGCGGCGCGGAAGCTCGAGCCGTACTCGACGTAGCGGTCCTCCTCGCGGTGAAACCAGTTCATGGCCGGGATGTGGTGCTCGTCCTGGGCGACGCCCGTGACGATCGAGGCGGCGCACACGGGCGTGACCGAGGGGAAGGCGGCGACGCAGTCGGGCACGTAGTGGCCGAGCTCGATCAGGCGCTGAAGGACCGGCGCGACGCCCTGCTCGACGGCCCGTTCGAGCAGCGCGGGGGCCATCGCGTCGATCACGCACAGGACGAGCTTGCGCGGCATGCTGCTCAGCGGCGCAGGATGCGCAGCCCGGCGTACTTGGCGTCCGGGCGCGAGCGTCCGCGCCAGGCGAACCAGGCGAGCAGCGCGAGCGCGACGTAGCCGAGCGGATGCAGCACGCAGACGAGCGCCGCGAGCACCACCGCGCAGGCGTCGAGGTAGACGGTCAGCGCTTCGCGCGCGGCGCGGTCGGTCAGGCGGACGCGGGCGCGCACGATCACCGGCCAGACCGCGCGCTGGGCCAGGCCCGCCACCAGGAAGCCGCCGAGCAGGCCGGGCCACCAGGCGTCGCCGTGCGCCGCGAGCGTGCCCGCGAACAGCAGCGCGCCGGCGCCCAGGCCGAGCCCGGCGAGCGACGCCGACAGCGCATCGACGGGCTGGCTGGGATCGGAGGAGTCGATCACCGGCGCGAGCCGCAACAGCAGTTGCAGCGCGTAGGAGAGCACGAGCGCGACCGCCACGGCCAGCAGCCACCAGTCTTCCGCCAGGAACGCGAACGAGTGGCCGGCGAAGCTCACGCCGAGCGCCTTGGAGGAGCCGAGCGCGCCGGCGAGCAGCGCGGGCAGGAAGGCGCGCAGGCCGCAGGCCGCCGCCAGGCCGGCGCCCAGACCGATGTAGAAGACGATGCCGTTCATGCAGTTAGCGTCAGGAGGTGCGCTACCGTGCGGGAATGCGTACCCTAAAGGGCGCCCTCCCTGCGGGAGCGCCCCCCCTTCGGGAAGACCTTCCCTCCGCGAGGGCGGGCAGGCGGGCGGGCGGGCATGGACGATAGACGACGCGCGCGCGCGACCGCTCACGAGCTGGCACGCTACGAGGCGCTGTTCGCGGCGCGCACGCGCGGCATGAAAAGCTCGGCGATGCGCGAGATGATGGCGCTGACCGAGCGTCCCGAGGTGATCTCGCTGGCGGGCGGCCTGCCCGACACGAGCACGTTCCCGCCGGCGCTCTACGCCAAGCTGATGGCGCAGGTCGCCGCCGAGTCGACCGCGCGCGCGCTGCAGTACGGGCCGACGGAAGGGCTGGCGAGCACGGTGCGGTGCATCGTGCAGGTGATGGCCGCCGAGGGCGCCGTCATCGACCCCGCCGAGGTGATCGTCACCACCGGCGGCCAGCAGGTGATCGACCTGGTGTGCAAGACGCTGATCGACCCCGGCGACGTGATCGTCGCCGAGGCCCCCACCTACCCGGGCGCGGTGCCGACCTTCAGCGCCTACCAGGCGGACGTGGAGCAGATCGAGATGGACGCCGACGGCATGCCCATCGACGCGCTCGAGGAGACGCTCGACCGCCTGGCCGCGCAGGGCCGGCGGCCGAAGTTCATCTACACGATCCCCAACTTCCACAACCCCGCCGGGGTCACGATGTCGCTGGCGCGCCGGCGCCGGCTGGTGGCGGTGGCGCGCGAGCGCGAGCTGCTGGTGCTGGAGGACAACCCCTACGGCCTGCTGCGCTACGAGGGCGAGTCGCTGCCGACGCTGTACTCGCTCGACGCCGAGAACGGCAGCTCGCCTGGGCGCGGCGGCTCGGACATGGTCATCTACCTGGGCACCTTCTCCAAGATCCTCTCGCCGGGGCTGCGGCTGGGCTGGGCGGTGGCGCCGCGGGCGGTGCTGGAGAAGCTCAACCTCGGCAAGCAGGGCGGCGACCTGTGCAGCTCCTCGATGACGCAGCTGTTCGTGGCCGCCTACTTCCAGGAGTGCGACTGGATGGGCTACATCGAGACGCTCAGGGCGCTCTACACGCGCCGCCGCGACGTGATGCTCGCGGCGCTCGCGGAGCACTTCCAGGGACGCGCCACCTGGACGCGCCCGCAGGGCGGGCTGTTCGTGTGGGCCACGCTCGCCGACGGCGTCGACACGACCGACCTGCTCGCGCGCAGCGAGGGCGTGGCGTTCGTGCCCGGCCGCGCCGCCTACGTGGACGGGCGCAGCGGCTCCTCCTCGATGCGCCTGAACTTCGCGGGCGTGCCCGACCAGGACATCCGCGAGGGCATCCGCCGCATCGGGCGGATCATGGGCGGGGACACGGGGCTGCTCGGGACCCTCACCGGCGCGGGGGCCGGGGCGCCCCCGGCGTCCGCGCCCGCGGCGCGCACGGCTGCGTCCGAGCCTGCGCCCGGCGAGGGCGCCGTCGCGCCCGCCGCGGCGGAGCCCGACACGTCCCACGACGAGAACGTCCCCCTGGCCGACGTCGTCGCGCTGCCCCGCCGCGAGGCGCAGCAGCGCGCGCGCCGGCAGCGGGACCTATGACCGCGGCCAAGCGCGTCGCGGTGCTCAAGGGCGGCGGCTCGCTGGAGCGGACCGTGTCGCTGCGCTCGGGCGCGCGCGCGCAGAGCGCGCTCGGTCGCCTGGGCTACGACGTGCTCGCCTTCGACGCCGGCCCCGAGCTGCTCGCGCAGCTGCGCGAGAGCTCGCCCGACGTCGCCTTCGTGGCGCTGCACGGCCGCGACGGCGAGGACGGGACGATCCAGGGGCTCTTGGAGACGATCGGCGTGCCCTACACCGGCTCCGGGCCGGCCGCCTGCATGCGCTGCACCGACAAGGCGCTGGCCAAGTACCTGATGCGCGAGGCCGGCATCCCCACGCCCGACTTCGCCGCCTTCAAGGAGAGCTCCGTCAAGGACCTCGGCGTCGCCGCCGCGCTCGGCGACATCGAGCGCCGGCTGTCCTTCCCGATGGTCGTCAAGCCCGCCAGCCAGGGGTCGGCGCTGGGCGTGAAGTTCGCGCGCTCCAGCGAGGAGCTGCCGCCGGCGATCGTGGGCGCGCTCTCCTACGACCGCAAGGTCGTGATCGAGCGCTACGTGCCCGGCCGCGACCTGGCGGTGTCGGTGCTCGACGGGATGGCGCTGCCGGTCGTCGAGGCGATCCCGCGCGAGGAGGACTTCTACAACTACGAGTCGCGCTACGAGATCGGCATGACCACCTTCGTGTGCCCCGCCGAGCTCGACGAGGCCGCCACCGCGCGCGCGCAGGAGCTGGCGCTCGAGGTCTACCGGCTGCTCGGCTGCCACGGCGTCGCGCGCACGGACCTGATGCTCGACGAGCGCAGCGGCGAGCTGCTCGTGCTGGAGACCAACGTCGTCCCCGGGCTGACCGAAACGAGCCTGCTGCCGCTCGCCGCCGACGCCGCCGGGATCGACTTCGACGAGCTGATCGAGCGCATCCTCGCCTCCGCCTTCACCCGCTGAGGAGACACCGGATCGTGTGGTGACCGGCGCCGGCGGGGCTGTGCCGAGCCGGACGCGAGCGTGTCTCCCGAAAAAGGTTCGCGTCTAGGAGTCGCCCGCGGCGAAGTCCTCGGGGGAGACTTGGTCGAGGAACTCCTTGAACTTCTCGACCACGTCCTCGGACTCCTCGACGTCGTGCTCGAACTCGATCGCCGACTCGGAGATGACCTCCTCGGCGGCGTAGATGGGGGCGCCCGAGCGCACCGCCAGGGCGATCGCGTCGCTCGGGCGCGAGTCGATCTCCAGCTCGCGGCCGTTCACGCTGAGGGTGATCGAGGCGAAGAACGTGTTCTCGCGCAGCTCCGTCACTGACACCTGCGTGCATTTCACGTCCAGCTCGCCCAGGATGTCGCACAGCAGGTCGTGCGTCATCGGGCGCGGCGTGCCCGCGCCCTGCAGCTTCATCAGGATCGACGCGGCCTCCGGGTGGCCGATCCAGATCGGCAGGAACTTGTTGCCGTCGACGGTCTTCAGGAGCACGATCGGCTGCTTGCCAACCATGTCGAAGCTGACGCCGTAGATCACCATCTCCTGCACAAGGGTCCTCCGAGCGGGGTAAAGCCAGAGTATAGGGTCGGCCCGAGCGCCGGCCGCCGTGCGAAAGCGAAGATCTCAGCGCTCCGGGCGGAAGCTCCAGAGCTTGTTGCCGAGGAAGTTCAACGGCATCGAACCGGCCACCGCGAGCGCCTGGGCGGCGACCTTGGCGACGCCCGCGCCCTGCACCAGCAGCGTCAGCGCCAGCAGGCTGAAGGCCTCCGCCGCGATGCTCACCACGAGGAAGCGCATCGCCTGGAAGTGCGCCCGCCCCGCGCGCGCGTCGAAGGTCCAGTGGCGGTTCAGCACGAAGTTGTTGATCACCGCCACCAGCCACGCGGCCACCGAGGCGACGCGGTAGTCCACGCCGATCGGGTGCACGAACAGGGCGTACACCGCCAGGTTCACGACGAAGCCGACGCCCCCCACGAGGCCGAAGCGGACGAGCTGCAGCCAGTTGGCGGGGTGGCGCATGCCGTGCAGCACGCGGACGTGGGGCCGCATCTCCACGGCCGTCGCTTCGTCGCGCATCGGGCAAGGGTAGCGGCACTTCCCGGCGGAGGAGGTCGCTAGCCTTCCCCGCATGACACCCGCCCGCAAGGGGATCGCCGCGGCGGGCTGCGTGCTGGGCGCCGCCCTGCTCGCCGCCTGCGGCGCCGCCCCCGTGGGCTCCGCCGTCAGGGCGCCCCACTCCGGCGCCGTCCACTCCGGCGCCGTCCACTCCAGCGCCGCCACGACGCCCGCCGGCGTCGCCGGCGCCGTGGCCGCCTCGCCCACCAAGGGCCACGCGGCGGGGTCCGCCAAGGAGGTCGCCGATCCGCTGGAAGCGGAGAGCTACCCCGCGCCCGCCTCCGTCAAGCACGCCAGCGCCGCCACGCCCAGCCGGGCGGGCGCGGCGATCGTCGCCGCGGGGGCCGCCTCCGACGCCGAAATCCGCGCGGAGCTGGCGCAGATGCAGGCGGCGCAGCGCAGCGCCGAACGGCAGCGCCGGCGTACGCTCACGCCCGTGCCCGGCGGCGAGTCGATCGGCGGCAGCGGCACGATCCCGATCCCCGCGGACGTGCCCGAAGTCGTGCAGAAGGTGATCGCCGGCGCCAACGAGATCGCCGACTTCCCCTACGTCTACGGCGGCGGGCACGACCCGTCGTTCGTCGACGACGCCTACGACTGCTCCGGGTCGGTCAGCTACGCGCTCGCCGCCGGCGGCCTGCTCGGCGCGCCCGAGACCTCCGGCGAACTGGAGAGCTGGGGCGTGCCCGGGCCCGGCAGGTACATCACCGTGTTCGCCAACGCCGGGCACACCTACATGTACGTGGACGGCATGCTTTACGACACCGCCGGGCGCAGCGGCGTGTACGCCTCACGCTGGCAGGTGCAGCCGACCGACAACGCCGGCTACGTCGAGCGCCACTGGCCGGGGCTGTAGCAGGCGCGTCGGGCTCTGGCGCCCGGGGCGCCGGCGCGGCGCCCGCCGGCCCTAGCCGAGCGTGATCGCCGTCAGCACCGTGGTCGTCGCCGGGCTCTGGGGCGAGGCGTTGCGCACGATCAGGCGCAGCATCAGCGAAACCTTGTGCAGGCGCGCCAGGCGCGCGGCGGTGTGCTTGGAGAACTGGATGTCCACCGTGCTGCGCCCGCCCTTGGTGGTGACCAGCAGCGCTTTGGCGATCACCAGCTCGGGGGGCGTGCCGGCGGGCAGGCCGCTGGCGGGGGCGCCGGTGATGCCCAGGCGGCGCGCGATCGTGCGGCTGAGCAGCACGTCGAAGTGGCCGGCCACCTGCTCGTTGACCGAGTAGCGCACGACGAGGCCCTTCTTCAGCGTGCTCGACAGGCTGTGCGAGGCGATCACCGCGGCCGCCACCGGGGCCGGCACGGTGGCCGCCGGAGCGGGGGCCGGCGAGGAGCTGGCCGGGCTGGACTGGCTCGAGCTGCTGGAGGAGCTCGACGAGCTGGAGCTTTCGGATTTGCTCGGGCCTTCTTCTTTGGGGGCCGCCGGGCCGCTCACGAGGACTTCGTGGGTGACGCTCGCGCTGTGGCCGCCGACGTCCGTGACGGTCAGCGTCACGTCGTAGGCGCCGCCGTATTTGTAGGTGTGGTACTCGCTCGCCGCGCACGGGGTCAGCCACGGCGATTCACAGGGGGGCGAGCCGGGCGCGTAGCCGGACAGTTCCGGGGTGCCGTCGCCGAAGTTCCACTTGTAGGTCGCGTAGTTGTCCTGCTGGGCCCCGCTGGCGGAGTAGCCGATGGCCGCGTTCAGGCTGACGTCAGACTCCATGCCGTCGAAGCCGACCGGTTCTCCGGACTTGACGTCGTTCGGGGGGGTGAACTGTGGCACCAGGTTCAGACCGTTGAGGCAGGGAACGCCGGGGTCGTTCAGCCGCAAGGCGGCGAGGTTGAAGGCGTCGTTGAGGTAGTAGGAGTGTTCGCCGAGCGTCTGGTTGGAGAGCTGGCCGGCCTCCGATTCTTCGCTGGCCGTCACCGAGCCGGCGGCGGGCGCGAAGAAGTTGCGGCACTCGTCGGCGACCTCTTTGCCGGCGAGGTCGTGCCAGGCGTCGAGCAGGGGGTCGGTGACGATGTCCTGCTGCTCCTGCGCGATCTGGTTGACGATCAGGTCCGCGAGCCCCCTGTCGCAGAAGCCGTCTTCGCTGCGCTGGCCGGGACATTCGGCCTGGCTGGGCTCCTCCTGGTGGGGACCTTCCAGTTCGCGTTTGCGGAGCAGTTTCTCCTGTTCTTCGTGCGTTTTTTTGTCGAATTCTTCCGTTGTTTCGCTGCTTTCCTTCGCGTGCTCGTGTTCCTCGACCACTTCGCCCGCCGGGTTGAAGCCCCCGTCCTGGCATGCGATCCCGTAGGTCTGGTCGACTCCCGCGAGCTGGCCGTCGCCCGCGCCGCCCGCCGTCCAGGGGATCACGCCGTAGAGCACCGTGTTCCCGTCGCCGTCGGCGACTTTGTCGGGATTGATCGCCGAGTGGTAGCTGCAGAAGCTGTTGGCGTAGCTTTCGGCCGTGTTTTCGGTCGTGCTGTAGTCCGAGCAGTGGCCGCTCGCCGTGCCCCCGTCGAGGCACACCCCCACGCCGGGGGGCGTCAGCACGTAGAAGACGCTTTCCATGCCTCGCTGCAGGTTGTGCTCGGTGATGAACGTCTCCAGCTGCTGCTGGATCTGCGCGTCGCTCAGGCACGTCAGCGCTTTGATGTCGTGCGCCTTCTCTTCGGTCAGCGGGTGGGGATCGGTGCAGTCCGGCGAGGACGGGTAGGCGTTGTAGTCGTCGTACGCGCCGCCGAAGCTGACGCGGTTGTAGGCCGGCAGGTTCGACCTGTCGGTGTACTGCGAGTCGACCGCGAACACGTCGTCCAGGGCGTTGCTTTCGGCGCTCATCCCCTGCAGGAAGCCATTGATCACGTGCTGCCAGTCGCCGTGGTAGTAGTCGTTGTCCGGCGACCAGTAGATCGCGTACACGCGGCTGTCGTGGAGCACCGAGTCGCCGTCTTCGTTGTCGAAGGTTTCGGCTTCCAGGTTTTCGACGAGGCCGCCGCCGGCCGTTTCTCCGACCATGCCGTCGAGGAACGATTCCGCGTTGCGCGGCTGCACGCCGACGGTGGTGCTGCCGACTTTGGTCAGCTGGGCGCCCGCCGGCGCCGCGGCGAGCAGCAGGGCGAGCGACAGGAGCGTGGTGCACGCCAGCGCGAGCGCCGACCGGCGCGCGGTCGAGGTGCGTAGGCTGGCCGGGACGGGGAGCCTGCGGGCAAAGGCGGTCACGAACCACTCATCGGCAGCGGCGCGGCGATCCCTTAGCGCCGTGCGAGAGCGCCTCAGCACCCGTCGGGCGGGGGCGAGCGCGCTGTCGGCCGGGGGGTGCTCACCATGTCGTCCAAAAGGTGCAGGACGGCTCATCGACGCCGAGCGCAGGGCCGAAACCCCGGCCAAGCTAACGAAGGGGGCAGTCATGTCGATGACCGGGAGTTCGCCGTGGACGCGCCGGGCGCACCTGCGCCTCGCGGCGCTCGCAGCGCTGTCGGGCGCCTGCGCGCTCGCGCCCGCCGCCTCCGCGCTGGCCTCTGGCGCGCAGGTGGAACCGCTTGCCACCACGCCCTCCGCGACCCAGCCTTACGCGGCCTGCCCGCCCGCGCCCGCCGGCGAGGCCGCCTGCCAGGCGGTGATCGTGCCCGCCGCCGGCAAGCTCGCGTCGGTCTCGCCCGACAGCATCGCAGCGTCGAGCGGCGGCATCGACGGCAGCGGGCTGGCGCCCGCCGAACTGCAGTCCGCCTACAAGCTTCCCTCCAGCAGCGCCGGGGCCGGCCAGACGGTGGCGCTGGTGGACGCCTACAACGACCCCACCGCCGAATCGGACCTGGCCGCCTACCGCTCTGCCTACGGCCTGGGCGAATGCACCACGGCCGACGGCTGCTTCGAGAAGGTCAGCCAGACCGGCAGCAAGAGCTACCCGCCCCAGCCCAGCCCCGAAGAGGGCGACTGGCCCGTGGAGGAGTCGCTGGACGTGGACATGGCCTCGGCGATCTGCCCCAACTGCCACATCATGCTCGTCGAGGCCAACTCGGCCAGCCTCGAAGACCTGACCGCGGCCGAGAACGAGGCGGCCAAGCTCGGCGCCACCGAGATCAGCAACAGCTGGGCGAGCTTCGAGTTCGAAGGCGAGACCTCATTCGACAAGGACTTCGACCACCCCGGCATCCCCATCACCGTCGCCAGCGGCGACTGGGGCTATGACAACGACGAATACGGCGCCGGGCGCCCCAGCTACCCGGCCGCGTCACCGGACGTGATCGCCGTCGGCGGCACCGACCTGACGGCGTCGAGCAACTCCCGCGGCTGGACCGAGACGGTGTGGCCGCGCTCGGGCAGCGGCTGCAGCCTGCTCGAGCCAAAGCCCTCCTACCAGACCGACAGCGGCTGCGCCAAGCGCACCACCAACGACATCGCGGCCGTGGCCGAAGACCTCTCGATCTACGACACTTCCGGTACCACCGGCGAAGGCAAACTGGCCGGCTGGTACACGGTCGGCGGCACCAGCGCGGCGACGCCGATCATCGCCGCCGTCGAGGCGCTGTCGAGCGGCGAAGCGCGCTCGCTGGGGGCCTCCGCCTTCTACAGGAGCCCCTCGTCGTTCTTCGCCGTCACCTCCGGCTCTAACGGCAGCTGCGGCGGCTCCTACCTGTGCACCGGCGGGTCCGGCTACCGCGGCCCCACCGGCGTGGGAACGCCCGACGGCGTGATCCCCTCGGGGTCCGGGTCCTCCGCGCCGGTCGTCTCCAGCGTAGCCGGGCCGAGCGACTCAGACCCCGACGGCAGCGTCGAAGGCGCCACCGCCGTGGTGGTCAAGGGCAGCGGCTTCACCGGCGCCACCGCGGTCGACTTCGGCTCCAAGCCCGCCGCCAGCTTCAAAGTGGTGTCCGGCAGCGAAATCGACGCCACCAGCCCGGCCGCCCCCTCGCACACGGCCGGCTACGTGAACGTCAGCGTCGTCGGCCCGTCCGGAACCTCGGCCACCGGCGAAGGCGACCAGTTCGTCTACGTCCCGGACATCAAGAGCATGACGCCCACGTCCGGATCGGTGAACGGAGGCACGCAGGTCACGCTCACCGGCGCCGGGTTCGACAGCGACGGCGGGGTGGAATACGTGGTGGCGGGAACGCTGCACTATCTCACCTCGCTCAAGGTGGTCTCAGAAGACGAAGTCACGGGCGTGGTGCCGGCCTCGACCAAGGCGGAAGCGGTGACCGTGGTGGTCGTCATGAAGGGGCAGAGCGGGCAGCGCCCCCCGGGAGTGGCCTCGCCGCCCGAGCCGTTCACCTACGAGTCGGGCACGCCGACGGTGGCGTCGATCTCGCCGTCCTCCGGCCCAACCGCCGGCGGCAGCGCCGTGACGATCGAGGGGTCGGGCTTCGTCAAAGGCGCCACCGTCAAGATCGGCGGCAAAGCCAGCTCGGTCACGGTTCGCTCCGAAAGCGAAATCACCGCTGTGACGCCGTCGGGGTCCGCCGGCAGCGATGAAGTGGTGGTCGGCGACGAACGCGGCAGCTCCAGCGGCGGCCCACGCTACACCTTCCTCGCGCCCATCCCCCCGGCGGTCGGCTCGATCACGCCCGCCGAAGGCTCCACGCACGGGGGCACAGACGTCACCATCGAGGGTTCGGGCTTCGTCAAAGGCGCCACCGTCAGGATCGGCGGCAAAGCCAGCTCGGTCACGGTTCGCTCAGAAACCGAAATCACGGCCGTGACGCCGTCCGGCTTTGCCGGCAGCGATGAAGTGGTGGTGGGCGACGAACGCGGCAGCTCCAGCGGTGGCCCGCGCTATACGTTCGTCGCGCCGCCCGTGCCCACCGTCAGCTCGGTCGCTCCCGCCGCCGGCTCCACCCACGGCGGCGTCGCGGTCACGATCAAGGGAACCGGGTTCCTCACCGGCGCGACGGTCAAGATCGGCGCCAAGGCGACGTCCGTGAAGGTGCTCTCGGCAACCGAAATCACGGCCGTCACGCCGGCCTACTCGGCGGGTCGCCGTGAAGTGGTGGTCGACGATGAAAACGGCTCCACCAGCGACGGCCCGTCGTTCACCTACGTCGCGCCGCCGGTCCCGACCGTCAGCTCGATCACGCCCGCCGCCGGCCCGACGTCGGGCGGCGCCGTGGTCACGATCAAGGGGTCCGGCTTCCTCGGCGGCTCGTCGGTGAAGATCGGCAAGGCCGCGCTGTCGGTCAGCGTGCGCTCGGCGACGGAAATCACCGCCAGGACGCCCTCGTACTGGTCCGGTCGCTACGAAGTGATCGTGTCCAACGAAAACGGCGGCTCGAGCAGCGGCGTCGGCTACACCTACGTCACGCCCGCGCCCTCCGCGACCACGTCCGTGACGCTTCACTGCGCCGGCACGCAGACGTGCAGCGGCACGCTCGAGCTCCAGGCCGGCCCGGCCGTGGCCGCCAAGGCCGCCGCGCACGCCGCGGCGCGGGCGGCGGACGTCCACGCGGCGGCGCAGACGATCGGCGCGGCCGCGTATTCGATCGCCGCGGGCCGGTCGGCGAACGTGCAGATCGCGCTGAACGCGGCGGGGCGTGCGCTGTCGAGCTCGGCGCGCGGCCCCGTGGCCGTGACGCTGAGAGTCCAGGGAGTCGCCCCGGGGCACGCGCACGCCAGCGCTCAGAGCGTCCATCTCGCCCTGATCGGCAAGCCGCACGCCGCGGGCAGGCTCGAGCGCTCGACGGGATCGAGGGCAGGCGGCGTGGCTGCCCTTCGCGTCGCCGCCTGAGGAGCGAGCTCTACCAGCTTGCGCCTCCCGCCATCGAGTAGGCTCGTTCGGCATGCCTACCGTGCTCGCCACCTACAGCTTCGGGGACGCGCTGCTGACGGTCCTCGAGTTCGCGATCTTGTTCTTGTGGATCTGGGTCGCGGTCGGCGTTGTGTTCGACATCTTTCGCAGCCGTGATCTGTCCAACTGGGGTAAGGCGCTGTGGATGCTGTTCATCATCATCGTCCCGTACATCGGCGTGCTTGCCTACCTGATCGTTCGTGGTCACACGATGCACGAACATCACGAGCAAGACCGGACTCAGGCTGAAGCCTTTCAGCGCTTCGAGGCGAGCGGGGGCGCATCCCGCAGTCCTGTGGACGAGCTCGCCAGGCTTGCCGAGCTGCACGACCGGGGCAAGCTGAGCGACGAGGAGTTCGAGCAGGCGAAGGCCAGGCTGCTCGCCTGAGGGCTAGCCGGCCCACCGGCGCGCCGTTGCGCTTCAATCGTATACCACGGTATACTGTGGCCATGGCGAAGGTTATGGTGTCGATGCCCGACGACCTCCTGAGCGAGGTCGATGCCGAGGCGACTCGTCTCGGCACGTCTCGTAGCGCAGTGTTGCGAGAGTTCGCCGACTCCGCGCTGCGCAGGCGCCGCACGGATCGTGCGGCGTCTATGGACAGACTCCTGCAGCAGGCTGCACGGCATGGCGGCGCGGCCGCCGAGCGGGTCAAAGCCACAAGGCCATAGTGTGAGCACGCTCCTGCTGGATGCCAGCGTGATTCTCGCGGCGTTCGACTCCGACGACGAGCTACACGGACCATCCCGGACGCTGCTCGCCGATCCTGAGGTCGCGCTCGCCACGCTCGATCTTGCCCGCTACGAGGTGGCGAACGTGGCAGTTCGAAGCTGGTGCGAGCTCGACAGAGTCGCTCCCTTGCTAGAAGCTATCGACCGGATCGCCGCCGACGGTGGGGTCATACCGTCTACGAGCGCCTTGCTCACCCGCGCCGCGAAGCTCGCCGGTGAAAATGTGATCTCCGTATACGACGCAGCCTACGTAGCGGCAGCTGACCAGGCCGGCGGCACACTCGTCAGCTGCGACGTACGCGACCTCGTCAGCAAGGGCCTTGCGAGCAGCCCCGCGCGCCTACCGTAGCATGTTTTGTGCTACGTTGGCCCGGGATATGAGCCGATCTCTCCACGTGCGTTTGGATGACAGCTCTGTCGCTGCACTTGGCGTGATCCGCAATGACGGGCTGAGTGACTCCGAGGCTGTGCGGACGGCGCTGCGCGAGGCCGCGGCGAGACGTCGGGCTCGTTCCTCGATCGTCGCGGAGGTGCGAAGGCTCGCAGCTGACGAGGGCGATCGAGAGGAGATGCGGATCGTCCGCGAACAGATGGCGGAACTGGCACCCGAGCCCATCGACTGAGGTGGTCCGCGGCGAGCTATTTCGCCTGCCGGCTCCGCGTGCGACACGAGGCGGAGAGCGGCGAGGCGCGCGCTATGCGGTGGTTGTTCAAGCTGACGAGTTTCTGGCGTTGAGCACTGTGCTCATTTCGCCGACATCCACCAGCGCACGACCAGCGAGCTTTCGTCCGGCGATCACACTCGACGGCACTCGTACGTGCATCCTTGTCGAGCAGACGACTGTCGTTGATCCTGAGCGCCTGGGGCGCTCGGCAGGGCGCCTCGACGCAGACGAGTTGCAGTCCGTCGATGAAGCCATCGCGCTCATCTTCGGTATTTAGCTTGCGAACGGCGACGCCCGTTTGCTCGGCCCACGTGTAGCCGAGGCCGCCGACCGCGCATTTGACGCGCGAACGCCCATGCCGTACACTTGTACGTAGCTAAGGAGGATCGTATGGCCGTCAAGGCAGAGCGTCTAGAGGCGCGACTTACATCAACGGAGCGCAAGCAAATCGAGCAAGCAGCAGCACTCGCCGGCGAGTCAGTGTCGTCGTTTGTTGTCCTCGCTGCGCTTGATCGCGCCGAAATTCTCGTGCGGGAGCGAGCATCGACGGTAGTCCCAGCCACCTACTTCGACCAGCTCGTCGCATCTCTCGATGAGCCAGAGGACGCACCCGGACTTGCAAGAGCGGCTGCTGCGGTCGCGCGGCGCAGGCGAATCAAGTCAACGTGAGCTACCGGGTCGAGCCGCTCGCCGCCGGCCACGACCTCGACGCCTTCGATTGCGGGCACGATGCCCTCACCGACTGGCTACGCCAACACGCTCGCGATGCGACAGGGCAGGGCACTCGTACATATGTGCTCATCGATGACGCTACGGGCGCTGTCGCCGGCTACTTCGCGATCGCCCCTCATCTAGTCGACCGGGATACCGCCCCACCGGGTGTCGGCCGCGGAGCGCCAAAGCGCATCCCCGCGATCCTCCTCGCCAAGCTGGCTCTGCGTCGCGATCTGCACGGCAAAGGGCTCGGCGCCGAGCTGCTGGTCTACGCCCTGACTACGATCGTCACAGCCGCTCGCTCGGCCGGCGGGCGCCTTGTCGTAGTCGATGCGGTGGACAGCAACGCGGCGGACTTCTACCGCGCGCACGACTTCCGGCCCTCGCCGACAGACCCGCGTCGGCTGATCATGAAGCTCAGCACCACTGCACGAGCACTCGACCTACCCTGGCCGTGAGGGAACGTCGGCCGTCGCGGCGGAGCCCGAACGTGAGCGAGCGGTTCGACAACTCGTCTCGGTATGGGCGATACTTGTCGGCGCGCAAACCATTCGGTGATGGCGGCGGCGGCGGTCGCTGTCGGCTGAGCCGCCGGTCCTTGGCTCGGTCGGCTGATCGTCAGGCGGGATGCGTTTCAGCGTCTGCTGGAGCGGGTGCCGCTCGCTCCGCGTTGCCGTTGTCGGCTTCGCGCATCATCTCGATGGCGCGGCGGGCGCCCTGGGAGAGCAGCATCGCGCTTTCGGCGACCTCACGGTTAACAGCAGGAGTCGTCTCTACGAGCTGGTCACCACAGACCGTGTGCGCACGGTCGAGCTTGTTCAGCCGAGGATGAGAGCCGTTTTCCATGCCTTGAGGGTATCTCATGTCGGATCGGCGGTCGCATGCTCGATGCGCATCGCAAGGAGCTGCGCGAAGGGCTCCATGTCCCCGGATGCGGAGATGAGCGCAGGAACCAGGGCGTCGTCGTGCGCGATCATCTCATCAGCACCGATGAACCTGACATTCGGCAGGCCGAATGACCACAGGGCGGCGGACAGTGCGACGAAACTCACGCGATGGTTGCCGTCCACGAAGGGATGCACTCGCAGGATGCCCGAGTAGAGGGCTGCTGCCGCTCGCGTGTATTCGAGGGTGCTGCTCCCTGCGGTCGCGTCCACGCTGTGGGAGCGCCGGTTGAACGACGAGCAGATTGCTTGGAGCTCGCTGCGGATCGTCTCCGGGGCCATGCCCTCCACTTGCCGCATCCCACCGTTCGGCATCGTCACGCCGAAGAAGGCCCGATCGCGGCGAAAGTGACCGCCGTCATGCGGGAAGCGGCGGGCGAAGATCGCTCCGTGCCACCAGCGGATGCGCTCGGGGTCAGCACGCAGCGGGGCTCGCCAGAACGCACGCTGGGCGTCGCCCAGAACGCGGGCGAGTTCGTCGCCGAGCGCCTGCCAGGTCTGCTCCGGCGAGAGGCCACGGGCCTGGTAGAAGCGCGACTCCTCGCGGTCGCGATAGCGAGGTCCAGAAGCGTCCATACTCCGAGGATGCCAGCGACTTCGGACCCTGGCACGTTCACATCGCCACACGACGGGTTTGCGCGCCGCGAAGAAAATGGGCGATCCTGGACTCGAACCAGGGACCTCTTCCTTATCAGAGAAGCGCTCTAACCGGCTGAGCTAATCGCCCGCGCGCCCGCGATTCTAGCGGCCGTCTCGCTCTATGCGAGCGCGCCCGGGCGAATGCGGCGCGCCAGCTCGATCGCCTCCTCGGGCGTCGAGAACGACAGCTCGGCGCGATACCCGCCGTTGCGAGTCGCCTTCACGCGCACGTCGGCGCCAAGCGCCCCGGCGAGCGCCTGCGCGATCTCGCCGGCCGCCTGCTGCTGATCGGGATGCAGCGCCCGCGGCGCGCCCGCGCTGCCCGCGCCCGCCCCCTGCGCCCCGGCGTTGCTCGCGCGGGCGCGTTCTTCGGTGACGCGCACCGACCAGCCCTGCTCGACCGCATGCGCGGCCAGGCGCCGGCGGGCGCCGTGGTCCTCCGCGAGCAGCAGCGCCCTGCCATGCCCCTCGCTCAGGCGACCCTCCTGCAGGAGCTCGATCGCCTCGTCGGGCAGGTCGAGCAGGCGCACGAGATTGCTCACCGCCACGCGGCCGCGACCGACGCGGCGTCCGACCTGCTCGCGCGTCAGCCCCAGCTCCTCGACCAGGGCGGCGCATGCGCGCGCCTGCTCGATCGGGCTGAGGTCCTCTCGCGCCATGTTCTCGATCAACGCCAGCTCCAGCGCGAGCGCGTCGTCGCGCTGGCGGACGATCGCGGGAATGCTCGCCAGGCCCGCGATCTGCGCGGCGCGCCAACGCCGCTCGCCGGCCACCAGCTCGTAGGCGCCGCCCGCCTTCGGGCGCACGAGCACCGGCTGCAGCACGCCGCGCT
>Ga0335074_10002327_pt1 | contig 25877 bp, 25 predicted proteins | sample Lox_Sample_23_FD_206715 | JGI IMG/M metagenome (GOLD analysis project Ga0335074, IMG submission 206715) | Soil microbial communities from Loxahatchee National Wildlife Refuge, Florida, United States - Lox_Sample_2.3 | ecosystem: Environmental > Terrestrial > Soil > Wetlands | place: USA... | reverse complement strand
AGCCCGGCCTTCTGCAGCTGCGCGGCCTCGGACACCAGCTGCTCCCAGGTCTTGGGCACCGGCAGGTGCTCCTTGGCCAGCAGGTCCTTGCGGTAGTACAAGAACCCCTGGTCCTCGAACATCGGCGACCCGTAGATCTTTCCGTTGTACGTGGCGCCCTGCACCAGCCCCGGCGCGAACACCGACCAGTACGAGGCGGGCAGGTAATCCGACAGCGGCACCGCCAGCTGGTGCGCGCCGAACTGGGTCGGCCAGATCACGTCGCCCATGAACACATCCGGGGTGGCCGACCCGCCCGAGATGTCGGTGGCCAGCGTGGCCCGGTTGGTGTCGGTGTCGGTCGGCGCCGAGGTCAGCGTCACCTTGATCCCCGGGTACTTCGCCTCGAAGTCGCTGATCAGCACCTGGCGCACGTCCTTGCCCGAGGTGTTGATCGGGCTGGCCCACCAGTTGATCGTCCCCGACGTCGCGTTCCCCGGCGCCGTCGAGGACCCCTGCCCGGTCACCGGCGCCGACGAGGTACCGGTACCGGCGCTGCTGCCGCTGCTGCTCGAGCTGCTGCAGCCCGCCACCGCCAGCGCCCCGACCGCCCCGACCAGGGCCGCCAGCTGCCAGCCTCGGAGCCGAGCTCTACCGGGTTTTCCGGGTGATTCTGGACGTATCACGAGTTCTCCTACTAAAAGTAGTTAATTAATTACTTTTTGTAACTAAGAGCGAGAGTGCTTGACCGGCCACTGGGTGCTCAGGTTCCTTCTTGTCGGTTAGGGTCGCTACGCCGCACGCGGCGCGGGGTCATCGGCACGCGGCCTCAGAAGCGCTGGCGGTGCCGGTATCTCAGGTGGCCTTGGCCTCGGCCGGAAAACCGTCCGGTTCCAAGGGCGGCGGATGCGCATCGCATGCTCCCTTCCGTTCCTCGTATGCAGCCTCCGACCCAGGTGGGTGATGTGGCGTCGCCCACTTGGCGTGATTTCGCCGGTCAATGGCGCGGACCGTCGCCGGGCCGCGTTCTGGCTGCTCCGGAAGCTCCACCGCCTCAGCGGCTAGCGCGGAACAGGGTGAGGCAATGCCCGGCAGATCGAGATGCCTATCTCGCACTTCAGGCGCGGTAGGAAATACGCCGGCCGTTGACACCAGATCATTCCGATTGGGTGACGCCCGCTCACCCCGGCGTGACGGAGGCTCATAGCTGAGACGGAAGCGAGCTTGCCAAGCACAGGCTCGCTAGCTACCCCGGCACAGGCCGGAGCCCTAAGCCGGTCAGGGAGGACGACGATGTATCTTCGTAGCGTCCGCGCCCTCCAGGCCGACGCGTTGTTCGTGTCGGTGCTGCAGCGCAGCGATGAGCTAAACGCCATCCAGATCAGGCGGGCGGTCGCGGTGGCCCTGACTGCCTACGGCGGTGCAGGCTGCGCCGAGCGGGTCGCACAGGAGTTCGGCGACCACCCGGAGACCGCAGCCGTCCGGATGCGGTGGGCTCGTGCCACGGTGGGGATCCTGGAGGGTCAAGCAGTCCCGAGGACACGACGGATGGTCGCGGACGACAGCTCCGCCTCGGGCAGAAACCCTGTGACCGGACGCCCGGCGGTCAGGTCGGCGTAATCCGCCGCCAGGGAACCTGTTGATCTTCCTGGCCCACTTCCCGCTCGCCGACCTCGGCCTATGGCTCTTGTTCGCCCGCACGGCGCGCAGCCACACCCCGCTCGCCGCCCGGCTGACCGCCGAGATGATCGGGTTGCGGTCGCCTGCCGTCCACCAGTCGCGGTATCAGCTTCCGCTTCGCGCGTGGAGCATGGTCACGTTCAGGCGGAGGCTGAACGTTCAGGCTGCGTCCGGGGAAGCCTGATCCTCGACGGGCGCTGGGTGCGAGCCGCGGTGCTCCAGGAATCGCGATACCCGGCGATGGTGGAGCCTTCGGCTCCTCCGGGAACCCGCTGGGCCGGTTATCCGCGCGGCGCGGCGCTGGCGCCGTCCGGCAGCGCTCGCTCGAGTTCGCGGCGTGAGCTGATCTCGAGCTTGGTGAACACCTTGGCCAGGTGGTACTGGACCGTCCGCGGGCTGAGGAACAACTGGGCGGCGATCTGCGGGTTGGACAAACCCGACCGGGCCAGCCGGGCGATCTGCGCCTCCTGGGGGGTGAGCTGACCGTGGGTATCGGCGGTGCGCCTGCGGACCTGCTCGCCGGCGGCCTGCAGCTCACGGCGGGCCCGCTCGGCGAACGCCTGCATGTCGATCGCGGCAAACATCTCGTGCGCGGCGCGAAGCTCCGCCCGCGCGTCGGCCTCCCGATGCTCGCGGCGTAGCCACTCGCCGTAAAGCAGGTGCGCGCGGGCGAGCTCGGGACGAAGGCGCGTGCGGCTGAGCCGGCCGACCGCCTCGCGATACCAGCCCTCGGCGTCCTCGCCGTCGCCGAGCAGTGCCCGGGAGCGCGCGTAGATCCCCTGCCCCCAGTCGCTCTGGCCGGTGCTGGTGGCCTCGGCCAGCCAGCCGAGCGCGTCCGCAGCCAGCGCGGTCTGCCCGGTCCTGCTGGCCGCCTCGATCAGCTCGGGCAGCGCCCACAAGGAGATAAACAGCTCGGGCGCCTGCTCGACGGCTTGCTGCGCCTCGGCCAGCGCCTGCTCGTAGCGGCCGAGACCGTTGTACAAGATGGCAGATACCCATTGCGCCCATTGGACCCCCATGCCGTGGCCCGCAGCCCGGCAATCTGTGATGACGGCCTCGATCAGCGAGGCGGCCTCGGCTTCTGCTCCCCGCAAACCGATCAGGAACACGGCTGCGTAGTGGCCGAAGCCGCTCCCTGTCGCAGCCGCGATCGCCTCCGCCTCCGCCTCCGCGATCAGCGAAGCAGCCGCCGCAAAATCACCGCGCCAGATCTCATCTGACGCCATCCCTTGCACCCAGAGCGACATGTGGACCAGCAAGCCTGCCTCGCGGACGGACTGCAGCAGCCGGGCATAGATCGTATGCCTGCACTCCTCCTCCCACACCGTGCCCGCTGCGACCACGGCCAGCCAGCCCCATCGCAGGCCTTCTTCGACGGTGATCTCGCCCTCGGCAAAGACGCGCGCTGCCCGCCTCAGCAGGGGCGCCGCCTGGGCACGTCCCTCGGTGACCAGGACGGCCAGCCCGTCCAGCAGCAGATCAGATGGCCGGGGCGCGCCTGCGGGCGGCGGGGCTGACCGGGAGGCCCGGGCGACTTCGTGCAGGCTGCCGGCCCCGGCGAACTGGCCGGCGAACATCGCGGCGGCCCACGCGTCCAGGTAGGTCTGGCGGGCGAGCGCGCCATCCAGCGGCTCGAGCTGCTGTGCCGCCTTCACCAGCAGCGCCGGAGCGTCGCTGCCCATGCTGGAGGCGAACGCGATCTGCCCGCGCAGCAAGCCGGCGAGAGCCTGCTGGAGTTCATCCAGCGGCCCGGCCGCCGCCGTGGCCAGCAGGTCGGCCGCGGCATCCAGCGCGCCGACCTGCAGGCTCGCCTGCGCGGCGGCCAGCGCGCGCCTGGACCGCGGTCCGGGTTCGGCCGTCAGCTCGACCGAGCGCTGCAAGAACGCCGCCGCCGCGGCCACGCCGCCGCGGGCCTGCGCCCGGCCCGCGGACCGCTCCAGCTCCGCAGCCACCTCCTCCTCGGGCCCCGGCGCCGCCGCGGCCAGATGCCACGCCCGCCGGTCCGGGTCCCGGCCGCGATCGGTTACCTCGGCCAGCGCCAGGTGCGCCGCCCGGCGCTCCCCGGGCGACGCTGAGGAGTACACCGCCGACCGCACCAGCGGATGCCGGAACCGCACTCGCGCACCGGTCTCCAGCAACCCGTCCGCCTGGGCCGCCTTCGCGGCCGAAGCCGCGATCCCCAGCCGCCCGGCTGCACGCCACACCAGCACCGGATCCCCGGCCGGCTCGGCCGCCGCGACCAGCAGCAGCGACCGCGTGTCGGCGGGCAGCGCCTCGATCCGCCGCCGGAAGCCCTCCTCGATCCGAGCCGGCACCGGCTGCGCCCCCGCCAGCCCGAACCCGCCCGCCAGCTGCGTAAGGTTCAGCCCACGCGGCAACTCCAGCAGCGCCAGCGGATTGCCGTTCGCCTCGGCTACGATCCGATCCCGGACTCCCTCATCGATCCCGAACCGGACGACTGACCGCAACAACGCCCGGGCTTCGTGGTCCGGCAAGCCGCGAACCTCCAGCTCCGCCAGTCCCCCGAACGCCTCACCCGGCTCGCGCGCGGCGAAGACTAGCCCCACCGGCTCGGCCAGCAGCCGCCGTCCCGCGAACGCCAGTACCTGCGCGGACGCCCGGTCCAGCCACTGCGCGTCGTCGACCACGCACAGCAGCGGCCGCTCCTCCGCCACCTCCGACAGCAAGGTCAGCACCGCCAGCCCGACCATAAACCGGTCCGGCGCAGCCCCGGCCCGCAGCCCGAACGCGACACCCAGCGCGTCACGCTGCGGCACTGGCAGGCCCTCCAACCGGTCCAGCAGCGGTACGCACAGCAGGTGCAAGCCGGCGAACGCCAGCTCCATCTCCGACTCCACCCCGGCCGCCCGAGCCACCCGCATATCCGCCGCCGCCCCGGCCACGTACTCCAGCAGCGCCGACTTGCCCACCCCCGCCTCACCCCGCACCACCAGTGCCGATCCGCGCCCGGACCGCAGATCCCCCAGAAAGCCATCCAGCACCGCGCGCTCTCGCTGCCGGTCCAGCAGCGCCGGCATCGGTTCAGATCGCGTCTGCATGCCCATCTCCGCCCGCACGTCACAGCCAGCCCACCGGCAACTACAGTGGCAGCCCATCGGCACGACCACGTCAGCAGATGTGCGACGTTTGCCTGCATACGCACGCCAGGCCACCCGGGCAGGCCAAACGCGCGGAAACGGCCACTACCCACTCCACCCAACCGATACTAGGAAAGACCTGTCAAGAGGCCGACTCGGTTTGCCGGTGCCGGAAATGGAGTGCATGGGGTGGTCTCTCGGAGTTCTCCCGCATTCGGCGCCGACATGATGGCCAGATCTGTGTCATCCGGATCGTACGAAGGCATTCACGTGGTCGGGCGCGGCCCCCGGTCCACCGGCAGCAGCTGGGCATCAAGTCCCGCGGCCTGCTCCGCCGCGTGCTACGCGGTGCGCTGGTCCGAGCAGGCCGAGGGCGCGGGCCCGCTCGACGGCTTCGGAGCGGCTGCTCGAACCAAGTTTCTGGTACAGGTGCCGCTGATGCGTCTTGACAGTGTTCGTCGATAGGTAAAGCTCGCCGGCGATTTCCCGCGTGGACAGGTTGGTCGGCAGGTAGCGCAGTACCCGCACCTCGGATCGGGTCAGGGCCTCGCAGGGGAGAGCCGGCTCGCCGGGCGGCGCCGCTGGCCCGTTCGCCTGGGCCAGCAGGTCGACAACCTGGGAGATGGAAGCTGCGGGCGCGGCCGGATGACGGTCCCGGCGCTCGGGCCACCCGGACGCTGGGGAGGCCAGAAGCGGGAGCAGTACCTGGTCGGCTTCGGCGAGATCGAGGGCGCGCTCCAGGACCGGCCCGACAGTGTCCGGGTCACCGAGCGCATCGCGGGAGATCACTCCCAGCAAGAAGGCTGCCGCCACCCAGATCCGGTGGACCCACGGGACCGAGCCGTCAAGCAGGGGCGTGAGCGCGGCCGTCGTAGCCTGCACCTCATGCTGGGCCGACGGTGGCGCGGCGAAGACCTCGCGGAGGTGGCCGCTGGTGCGTTCGCCGGCGGGACGCATCCTCTTCGTACCTTTCCCCCGCGCTCCCGGTGAAGGGTCGCTGATCATCGCTGTCATGTCACTGCCTCGTTTACGCTTGGCTTGCTGGCGATCGGGAACAGGATGGGAGCCGCAGCGTCGGTCGCGGCGAACGCGGCCCGCAACCACATCTGGAGGATGTGCTCGGCCAGGTGATCATGGTGCCGCTCCGAGATGCCGTAGTCGTGGTCATTTGTGAGTGTCTTCAGTGATTGTCATCTGACGAGGGCGACGCTCGAACCCGTAAGGTGCACAGTAGAATTGGCTAGTGGGTGCCTCGCAGGCCGCCGGCTGGCCAGCCAGGCTCCTCGGCGGACGGCTCGGAAGCGTTGCGACCTCATGATGATCGCTCCTTTGGAGGACCTGGCGGCAGGCGGGGAACGCGGCGCGAATCGTCTCGCCCAGGTGGCCGCTGACACAGACCTCGTAACGCTGCGGCCGCCGATCGCCTTGCATACCGGTCACTCCCTGTTTCGCTGGAACCTGCCTGCGAGCTTCGGTGCCGGGAGGATGAGCGGTCAATCGCGCGATCCGGGTGATTGACGCCCGACGTGAGGTGCGCGGTGGGCCAGGGCGACGATCCCGCCCGCCATGACGGTCAGCGAGATCACTTCGGCGGCTATATTCAGGGGTGCGCTGGCTACTTTCTCCTTCAGCAGGAAGTGGGCGACGCAGATCGAGACCAGCGGATCGACGGTGGTGATGATGGCCAGCACCGGCGCGATGAGCCGGCCGGCCTGGAAGGCATCCTGATTGAGCAGGAAACCAATCGGCCCGACGATCAGGAGCATGTATAGCGGCCATTGCCGCAGCGGATCGCCGAATCCTTCGGGCCAGACGTCAGGGACAACCTTCAGCAGGAAGGCGGTGACCCCGAAGTCCACGCCGCAGGCCAGCGCCAGCCACATCGGGCGGATCCGCTGCGGCCCCCACCGCGCCGCGGCCAGGCAGCAGGCCAGCACCGCCGCCAGCGCCACCACGAGCGGCAGGGTAGCCATGAACGTCACGGTCTTGCGGCCGCCCCTGGGATGAGCCACCGCGAGGAAGCCGACGATCCCGGCGGCGCAGCAGATGACGCCCGCGAGCATGACCCAGTCGGGCCGGCGGCGCCCAGCCAGGAGGCTTATCAGGACGGCGAACAGCACATCGGACGCGACGATCGGCTGGACGACGGCGAGCGCGCCGAAGTGCAGCGCGACCACCTGGAGCACGCTGCCCACGATGTTCACGCCGATCGCGGTGACCCACAACGCCCTGCGAGCCAGGTCCACCAGCAGCCGGGGCGAGAGGGCGCCGCGCTGCGGGACCTGCTTGGTGCTGCGCTGCTCCATGACCGAGGACAGGCCGAAGAAGAAGGCCGCGACAAGCGTCAGGACCACGGCGATCACCGAGAGGCTCCGGGCAGGTTTGCTGGGCTTCGCCGCTGGCTAGTCTGCTGATTCGCGGTCGTCGGTGCTGAACGCATTTCGGATCCCCCTGGCCAGCAGCGCGACATCAGGGATGAGGGCCGGATTGGCCATGATCCCGACCGACAGGTACCGGCCCCAGGTCATGGCACCGAGGGCCAGGCCCACCCCGTCGGCCAGGGCGAGGATCGGGAAGACCTCGGTGACCTCGGCGCCGAGCAGCTGCCGGCGCTGCCGGGTCCCGGGGAAGACCGACACTATGAGGCTGAAACGCCTGCTGCTGAACGATGTGCGCGCAATGGCCCGCTGCAGCGGGGAGGGCAGGATGTTCATGGCACGCAGGACGAACGCCGAGGCGTCGGCGTCACCACGGCGCAGCCGCGCCTCCCGGACCGTCCGCACGGCAGTCACCCGCTCAGCCAAAGGCATCGGCCCGACCGGCAGATCGAGCAGCACGCCAGCGATCCGGTTTCCTGGCTCGATGCCGTCCCCAGTGCGCCCGCCGGAAGCAACAGCCGCCGGGCCAGGTGCCCCGCGCCTGCCTGGGGACCGGCCCGAAGACCGGGCTGACCGGAGCGAGCAGGGAACCATCGCCCGCACCGTACGCTCGCCGGCCGGCTGACCCTGCCCCGCCATGAGCTGCGAGAGGGCGTCAGCCACGACGGCGAGCACGAGATCGACCGTACCCGCACCCAGTTGCCGCGCCTTGGTCGCGACCATCCTGGCGTTGAGGGTGACCGCCGCGAACTCGCGGCGGTGGTCGGCGAGGCCGCCGCCAACGCCGATCGGGCCGGGTCGGGCGGCCAGCGACATGCCAGCCAGCCCGCGTGCGACGTGGAGTGCGGTGCTGGCCCGGCGAGCGATCTCCCGGAACCGCGCCGACGTGCGGGGCGGCTGCCTACGCCCCGGTGCCTGTCTGGGTGCCACCCAGGGGTACTGCCTGGCCGGGGGGCCTGCTGATCGAACAGTCCGCTCAGCTCGGAGATCAGCGCATAGCTGTCGCCGAGGGCGTGGTGGGCCTTGACCACGATGGCGCTGGGCCCGCCCGCCTCGGTCCGGACGAGGAGCAGCTGCCAGGCTGCCTCGGCCGGGTCGACGGGCTCGGCGAAATAGCGCCCGACGACCTGCTCCAGCGACGTGAGCGTGCCGGCCGCGGCCACAGCCTCGGTAACCCGGCTGCACACGTCGAGGGACTCATCGATGACCCACCGGGGCCGATGCCAGCGACCGCGGGCCGGAATCAGGCGGCGGCGCAGCTGGGGAAGCTGGCCGACCCGGGCGGCGACCGAGGACCGCAGGCCGGCCAGGTTCATGCCCGGCCCGTTCAGCATCACCACCGCGCCCACCTGCTGCGGGCAGCTGGCGGTCTGCGCATGCAGGAACACGGCGTCCTCGGCTCGGACCGGGAAAGACAGCATGGTCACCGCCCGGCCATTGCGCCGAGCCCGGCCAGGTCGTCCTCGCCGGTCATGTGCTTGCCCCGGCTTGCAGGCAAGTGAGCTCGCCGTCGGCCTGGGCGTGCAAGGCCCGCAGGTCCCGGCCGAGGCGGCGCAGCGCGTCGGCCTGGTCTTGCCCGGCCTGGATCCGGACCTGGATCAGCCGGGCGCCCAAGCCAGCGACGGTGCCGAGCGGGTGCAGGCCAACGGCGAGGCTGACGCCCAGGCTGACCGCGTGAGCGATTCCGTCATGTCTCAGCCGCCGCGAAACCGTCCGACGAGATCCTGGCGGGTTCTCTGCCTCGGCTAGCGCGCCGCTGAGCGGCACACCCGCGAGGTGCTGGGCGACCAGCTCCCAGTGATCCCTGACCGGGCACGCGCCGACGACGCGCCAGCCTTTGATCAGCTCCAGGTCCAGGCCGCGCCGTGCCCCCGACCGAACCAGGCGCACGCGGTCGGCCCCTCCGCAGAGCGCGCCGAACGCGCCATCGTTGATCAGGTCGACCAGAAGATGCGCAAACTCCAGCTGCCGACCCTGGCTGCGCAGCGTGGCCTGCTCAGCGGGGGTGAGCTGAGCGTCCAGGCCCCGGCGGGTCCTGGGCGCGAACTGGGTCGGGCCCAGCCGCGCCATCGGTTCGGCGAGCTCCGGTGGCCAATATTCCGGCGGCAGGCTGTCATCGCCGATCACCCCGGCCAGAAGCGCGGCGAACAGGTAGTAGGCGGCCAGCCGTCGACGTCCGATGTCCTCGATGACATCGATGACCTCGCCGAGCCCGGAGGGGTCAGGGACGCGGCGATCGGCCTCGGCGCGCAGTCTGGCCAGCTCGTCCTCAGCTGCCATCGCCGCCCCCGGCTCGGGCCTCCAGCTCCGCGACCCGGTCGACCAGGTCGACGATAAGCGCCTGATGGGCGCGCGCGATCTCGGTCAGGAGCTCCGCGTCGCCGCGCAGCTCGTCCCAGGAGTCCTCCTGCGCGACCTTGCGGGAGACAGTCCTGGACGCCTCCTCCGCCCGCACCGCCACGGTCTTGGTCACCGTGGCGGCCTGCTTGAGGCGGTCGTCCGACAAAACTGTTCGCGCTTTGTTAGCGAGCGAGCTCTTGCGGTGCTCTTCGGTCTCAGCCACTGGCCTCGGCTCCTTGGCAGTTGTCCAGATCGGTGAGCGGCGCTATGACCCGGGACACGGCGTGGCGTCACGGGTGTCGCCGTCGGTATCAGGGTCGCGTCGGATCGGGTGACACGCCGTCGTGCAGACCGGGTGATATCCGCACGGTGCCGGCTCAGGCGTAGGCGCTGCGAGGCGCCGGGCCGCTCGTAGGCTCAGACGGCCGGGGCCGGTCAGCGCAGCGTGGCGGCGTCAGAGGTGGCCGACAGGACGCGTTGCAGCTGGCTGCGCGAGGTGATGCCGAGCTTGGTGAAGACCTTGCCCAAGTGGTATTGGACGGTGCGCGGGGACAGGAACAGCTGGGCACCGATCTCCGGGTTGGACAGGCCGTCGCGGGCCAGCCGGGCGATCTGCGCCTCCTGAGCGGTCAGGCCGATCCTGGTGGCGACGGTGCGCTTGCGGGCGGTCTCGCCGGTGGCCTGCAGCTCGCGGCGGGCTCGCGCGGCGAACGCCTCCATGCCGATGACCTCCAGCATGTCGTGGGCTGTGCGCAGCGGCCCCCGCGCCTCGCCGCGGCGCCGCTGCCGGCGCAGCCACTCCCCGTACAGCAGATGAGCGCGGGCCAGGTCGGGACGCAGCCGGGTGCGGCCCAGCCGGCCGATCGCCTCGCGGTACAGGCGCTCAGCCGGCTCGCCCTCGCTCAGCAGCGCGCGGGACCGCGCCTCGATCCCCAGCCCCCAGTCGGCGCCCCCGGCCCGAGCCCCTTCGGCCAGCAGATCCAGAGCATCGCTGGCCGTGCGCATGTTCTCGGTGCGGGCGGCGGCCTCGATCAGCTCGGGCAACGCCCAAGCGGAGGTGAATGCGTGCTCGCGCTCGCGGGCTTGCCGCGCCGCCGCCAGGGCTTCCTCATATCGGCCCAAGCCGTTGTAGAGGACAGCGGTCACCCAGTGCGCCCCCGGCATTGTGCCTCCCTGCCCTCCGGCTGCGGCCTGCTCGAGGGTGGCCTGGATCAGCGGGGCAGCCTCGGCCTCCCGGCCCCGGAACGCGGCCAGCATGGCGGCGGCAAAAGGCACGTGGCGCGACCCGGTTGCCGCACGGGCCGTATCGGCCTCCGCGATCAGCGACGCGCTGGCCTCAAGGTCACCACTCCACACCGCGTCCATGGCCATGGGCGACAGCAGGATCGGAAGCTGGCCGAGGGCGCCGACCTCGCGGGCGAGCTGAACCTGCCGTGCGGTCAGGTCCCAGTCGTGATCCCACAGAGCGTAGCCCGCCGCCGAGGCCAGCCAGCCCCACCAGAGCGCCTTGGCTGCGGGGACGTCTGCGCTGGCAAAGGCGCGCGTGGCCCGCCGCAGTGCCGACGCGGCGGCGGCCGGCCCGTCGGTGACCAGCAGCGCCAGGCCGTCCAGCAGCAGGTCGCCCGGCCGCGGCGGGTGCGCTGGCCGGGGCAGCCCTTGGGCGGCCCGCGAAACCTCCAGCACATTGCCGGCGCCCGCCACATGCCCGGCGAACCGCGCTGCCTGGTAGGCGTCCAGGTAGGTCTCGCGGGCCAGGTCCAGGTCAAGCGGCTCCAGCCGCCTGGCCGCCTTCAGCAGCAGCGCGGGGGCGTCGCTGTACAGCCCCGAGGCGAATGCGACCTGCCCGCGCAGCAGGTCAGCCCGGGCGCCCTGCAGCTCATCCAGCGGCCCGGCCTCAGCCATGGCCAGCAGATCCAGCGCCTGGTCGAACGCGCCGGCCCGTAGGCTGGCCTGCGCCGCGGCCAGCGTGCGCCCGGCGCGGCGCGCCGGATCGGCCGTCAGCGCCGCCGCCCGCTCCCAGAACGCCGCCGCGGCGGCCAGCCCGCCGCGGGCCTGCGCCCGGCCGGCCGACCGTTCGAGCTCGGCGGCCACGTCCTCATCCGGCCCGTCCGCGGCCGCGGCCCGGTGCCAGGCCCGCCGGTCCGGATCGGCCCGCGGATCGGTGGCCTCGGCGAGGGCCTGGTGCGCCGCCTGTCTCTCCGGGGCCGGAGCTGACCGATAGACCGCCGAGCGGACCAGCGGATGCCGGAACCGCACCCGGCCGCCGAACTCGATCAGGCCCGCCTCCACCGCCGGCTGCGCCGCTGCCGCGTCGATCGCCAGCCGCCCGGCGGCCCGCCACACCAGCACCGCATCCCCGGTCGGGTCGGCCGCCGCCACCAGCAGCAGCCGCCGGGTCTGAGCGGGCAGAGCCTCCACACGCCGGCGGAAGCTGTCCTCAATACTGCCGGCCAGCGGCACCGCCCCGGGCAGCCCGAACCCGCCCGCCAGCTCCGCGGCCGTCAAACCGCGCGGCAATTCCAGCAGCGCCAGCGGGTTGCCGCCCGTCTCGGCCACGATCTGCTCCCGGACCCGCGCATCGATCGGCCCGGCCAGCACGGCATCCAGCAGCGCCCGCGCCTCACCCTCCGGCAGCCCCCCGACCACCAGCTCCGGTAGCCCTCCGAGGTCACCACCCGGGGTCCGGGTGCCGAACACCAGGCCGACCGATTCGGCCTCCACTCGGCGGGCCACGAACGCCAGCACCTGCGCCGACGCCCGGTCCAGCCACTGTGCGTCATCGACCAGGCACACCAGCGGCTGCTTGGCGGCCACCTCTGCCAGCAAGCTCAGCACGGCCAGGCCGACCAGGAACCGGTCCGGCACCGGCCCCGGGCTCAGCCCGAACGCGGTCCGCACCGCCTCCGCCTGCGGCTCCGGCAACACCCCCAGCCGGTCCAGCAGCGGCGCGCACACCTGATGCAGCCCGGCAAACGCCAGCTCCATCTCCGACTGGACACCTGCGATACGTACCACCTGGCAGCCCGCCGCCTGCCCGGCCAGGTAGTCCAGCAGCACCGTCTTGCCCGCACCCGGCTCGCCGTGCACTACCAGCGTCCGGCTCTCGCCCACGGTGACCGCCTCGACCAGCCGGTCCAGCGCGGCGCACTCCGCCCGCCGGTCCGCCAGCCGCGTCGTGCCGCCCCGTACCGGGAAACCTGCCGACCCCCTCACGGCACTGACGTTATACGCGCCTCCGGCCAGCGCACCAGCCTACCCAGATGGCGAGTTCCTGAGGGCATCCCGGAATACCGTGGCGCCCAGGAACCCCAGGCCAGCCAGGGCCCAGAGGAGCAGGCACAGCAGCCCAAGATCGATCCCGCGGTCGCCGAAGTACTGGACGCCGCGCACCACCGACAGCGCCGCCCCCTGTGGCAGCACTGGGTTCAGGCCGGAGTAGAAGCCGTTGAGCAGCGGGCGCGGGACCGGTCCGCCGGAGCTGGGATTGCCCAAGATGATGAGCACGAGGACCAGCATGAGCGACGCTAGCGGTCCTGCCAGCGTGGAAAGCCCCGTGACCGCCAGGCATACCGCCATGACAAACAACCACAGGGTGAGGAAAAGGAACCCGAAGTGCGCCACCAGGTCGCCCAGCGCCACGTCGGCGAAGAGCGTGATGACGACGCTGAGCGACGCGGCGTACACCAGTACCAACCCCAGCCGCGCCAGCGCACCGCGCAGACCGCGCACCGGGCCCGCGACCCTGCCCAGGACCGTGGCCCCGATCGCGCCGCCGAGAAAGAGAAATGCGATGCAGTAGAACTCGACCGTCCCGTTGGGATCATTGGGGCTGGTGGGCGCGACGTCCGTGGTGCGCAGCGTGGTCCCGAGGGTGCCTGCCGCCTGTTGCCCCAACTGCATAAGCAGGGTCGCCACCGCGTGGCCACCGCCGTTGGCCACCAGCAAGATGGCCGGGCCAGTCCGGGGAAGCAGCAGCGCCCCGTCAGCAGTACGGTCCTCGACCATGTTCCGCGCCCGGACGAGGTCCGCAACCGGGTACACCCTTAGCTGCGGGGACGCTTCCAGCTTGCCGAGCACCGCGGGCGGTGCGCTTACCACGACCGGAACATGGCGGGGGCTGGGCTTGCCGAGCGCGCTTGCGTAACTGGAGAAGAATGCCACGACCACCACTGTCAGGCCAAGCATTACCAGGACGAGTTTGCGGGCCGGCCGCCGCGGCCCCGGGGCTTTTTCTTCCGGCGGCGTACTCGACCTGGTCTCGGTAGCGTCGCCCGGAACGAGAACAGGGTCACGAGGAGCTGAGGCGGCCGGGGTCGCGGCGGCGGCTTCCTGAACCTGGTGCCGGCGCCCTCTGCTGCGGTGCCGCATCATCCCTCCACTCGCGTGCGCCGGCTCTTGCTGATGGCGCTTTGCTGGTTCGCGGGCCCGGTGGGCGGGCGGTATGCGGGCTCGCGTCCGGGCGGCTGGCTGGGCCGCGGCCGGGGCGATGCCGGCGGGATGGGCCGGGTTTGCGGCTTTGCCGCCGATAGGCTTACCGGCTGGCCGTGGTGCCAGATCTCGAGTGGGTTGCCGTCGGCCAGGGTGTACCTGGCCTCGGCGTGCGTGATCTCGACCCGCAGCCGCCGGCCCCGGATGAAGAGGCTGAACGCGAGCCCGGTCAGGGGCTCGGGGAGCCGCGGGGTGAAGCTGAACGTCCCGTCGGTGTCGCGGAGGCCGCCGAACCCGCTGACCAGCGCGACCCAGGTGCCAGCCAGCGAGGCGATGTGGACCCCGTCCCGGGTGTTGTGCTCAAGGTCATGCAGGTCCATCAGGGCGGCCTCGCCGAGGTAGTCGAAGGCCAGGCCGAGGTGGCCGACCTCGGCGGCGATGGCCGCCTGGGTGCAGGCCGACAGCGAGGAGTCCCGCACGGTCAGCGGTTCGTAGTAGTCGAAGTTCCGCGCCTTCTGCTCGCCGGTGAACGCGCTGCCGCACAGATGCATGGCCAGCACCAGGTCGGCCTGCTTGACGACCTGCTTGCGGTACAGCTCGAAGTAGGGGAAATGCAGCATGAGCGGGTACTGCCCGGCCGCGGTGCGGGCGAAGTCCCAGATCTGGTGCCGGGTGAACCCCGCCGCCTGGGCGTGCACGCCGAGGGCCTGGTCGAAGGGGATGGTCATGGCCTGCGCCGCGTCGCGCCAGCCAGCGGACTCCGCGTCGCTGACACCGATTTCGCAGGCGCGGTCAGGGTACTGCTTGACCGCGTCGGCGGCCGCCAGCAGGTTCCGGCGCGCCATCAGGTTGGTGTAGATGTTGTCGTCGGCCACAGCGCTGTATTCGTCCGGGCCCGTGACCCCGTCGAGGTGGAACCGGCCCTCCGCGTCGTGATGGCCGAGCGAGCGCCACAGCCGGGCGGTGTGGACCAGCAGGTCCAGCCCCGGACCGCGGGCGAACTCCTCGTCGCCGGTGGCGTCGACGTAGCGCACGGCCGCGACGGCGATGTCGGCGTTGACGTGGAACGCGGCGGTGCCGGCCGGCCAGTAGCCCGAGCATTCCTGCCCGGCGATGGTCCGCCACGGGAAGGCCGCGCCCGCCAGGCCCAGCTGACGGGCCCGGTCGATGGCCAGCGGAAGTGTACTGTGCCGCCACCGCAGCGCGCTGGCCGCCGCGATGGGAGCGGTGAAGCTCAGCATGGGCAGCACGAAGGTCTCGGTATCCCAGAACGTGTGCCCGCCGTAGCCGGGCCCGGTCAGCCCCTTGGCCGGGATCGGCCGGTTCTCCGCCCGGGCCCCGGCCTGCAGGACGTGGAACAGCCCGAAGCGCACCGCCTGCTGCACCTCGGGGTCCCCGTCCACCTCGACGTCGGCACGGTCCCAGAACTCGTCCAGAAAGGCGCGCTGCTCGCCGAGCAGCCCGTCCCACCCGGTCTGCCGGGCCGCGCTCAGCGCCGCCCACACCTGGTCCCGCACGGCCGGCAGCGACCGCCCGCCCGACCAGCCGTAAGCGACGAACTTGACCACCCGCAGCTTCTGCCCCGGCTGCAGCACCGTGGCCACGGTGACCAGGCCGCCGTCCTCGAACACCCGGGACTCGGTTGGCGCCGGAGCCGAGCACTCGATGTGGTGATCCATCGCGGCCCCGACGCGCAGCGCGCTGCTCTTGGTCTTGTGCACCAGCAGCACGGCCGTTCCGGTGGCGTTGTGGTACTCGTGGCCGAGCGGATTCGCCGACCCCGCTGGTACCCGCGGATCCCGGTTACCGGGCGGCAGCTGCTCGTTGGTGAGCAGTTCGGACTGCACGGAAATCCGCGTCCGGTCGTCCAGCGGCTCCACCTCATAGCAGACCGCCGCGACCGCCCGCTGGGTGAAGGACACCAGCCGGACCGAACAGACGCGGACCCGCCGTCCGGCGGGCGACACCCACTCGGCGCGGCGGCACAGCGTTCCGGCCCGGAAATCGAGCAGCCGCTCGTGCGAGCGCAGTTCGCCGTACCGGACGTCGAGCGGCTCATCGTCGACGAACAGGCGGATCAGCTTGCCGTTGGTCACGTTGATGATCTCCTGCCCGGTCTCCGGGAGGCCGTAGGCGCTTTCGGCGTAGGGCAGCGGCCGCGATTCGTAGACCCCGTTGAGGTAGCTGCCCGGCAGGCCGTGCGGCTCGCCCTCGTCCAGGTTGGCCCGCCAGCCCAGGTGACCGTTGGCCAGCGCGAACACCGACTCGGTCTGAGCCAGTAGGTCCAGATCCAGGTGAGTCTCCCGGAGGTTCCACGGCTCCACGGTGAACGCGTCCTGCAGTATCACCTCAGGCCGCCCCGTCAAGCCGGGGGCGGGTGCGTTCGTGCTGGGCCGCCGGTGTCTGGGCGGGGGCGCGGCGGCCGGCGGTGGCCGTGGTGACGGCCTTGCCGAGCAGGACGCTGATCGCCACGGCCACCGCGGTGAGTACCGCCACGATCCAGGCGGCGGCTCGCCGGAGACGACCCTGACCAGAGAGCCCATCAGGCAGCCGCTCTCCGTCGGGCAGGTGCTGGCCGGGGTAGAGCCTGCCGAAGATGCCGAACATCGCGTCCAGATGAGGGTCTGACCGGTGCACGGTGGCTTCGATCAGGTGAAGCTGGCGTTGCTGGCGGTAGCTGAGTGTCATGGCGTGCTCCTGAGTTACGGCCCGCCGTTGGCGGGCGGGGTGCGGGCCCCGGCGGCGGGGCCAGGGCCCGCACGGGTGCGGTCAGCGGTCGGCCCGGCGCGCCGCGGCCAGGCCGGCCGCCGCCACGATGACCAGGACGGCGCCGGCCAGGGTGTTGGACCAGAACATCGGGGTGGCGATGGCGAACTTGGCGTCCAGGATGAACGAGGAGACGATCACCCACACGCCCAGCACCAGGCTGCCGAGCTGCAGGCTGCCGAACCCGTGCCGGCTGGCCACGGCGACCACGCCGGCCCCGGCGACGGCCAGCCCGGCGATCAGGTCGGCGATGTCGGCGTTGCCCCCGCCGTGCTGCAGCACGAGGAAAACCGGGGACAGGGCGACCCACAGCCCGGTCAGGATGCCGAGCGACGCGGCCCCCTGAGCGGCGACGCCGCGGGCGGTGGCCGGCAGCAGGTATCCGCCCGTGGCCGAGCCAGCCGGGACGGGCCGGGATGACTCGTCGCCGGGTTCGGGACGGCGGCTGAGGGGAGTGGCCATGATATGTTCGTCCTTTCTGTGGACGGGCGATAGCGGTCGCCCGTCGCATGGTGGGCGAGCCTGCCCGGCAGGGCGGTGTGCTGACTGGCCTCAGCCTGGCGGGCTCGCTTCCGTTCTTACCGTCAGGCTCAGCCGCGGCCGGGTGAACACGCGTCACCTCATCGGCATGATTCGCGGCCGGTACCCACGGTCAGCTCCTTCCTGGCGCGGAGGGTGGACCACGGCCCGTTCGGTAGAAAATTTTTAAGATGCCGAACGGGGCCGTCGTGTGACGGTCCGTATGCGGCGGTCCGCTCGGCCAGGGCATAAGCGCCAGTCGCTAGCGGAGAGGGCGGCCGGATGCCCGCCGGAGGTGACGGATGTTCGCCGTATTCCCGTCCACACGCGGCTGCCGGTGATGGCGAGCGCGGTGGGGGCGCCTGTGACGCTGACGCTGGCCGTCACCCGATCGGTTCGCGGGTCGATCCGGGAGATGGTGCTGGCGTCGTGGCCGGCGACCCAGACCGATCCCGGGCCGGCCGCCAGCGCGGCGGGGCTCTGGCCGACCGGGATGATGGCTGTCACCGCCGAGGTGCCTACGTCGATCCGGCAGACGGTCCCGTCCGCGCTGCTGGCCACCCACAGCGAGCCGGCGCCGACGGCCAGCGCCGCCGGGCGGTTGCCGACCCGGATCCGGGCCACCACGCGCCCGGAGGCAGGGGCGAGCTTTTCGACCGTGGCGGTGTCGTAGCCGACGACCCAGATCGCCTGGCCGGCGGCGGCGATCGTGCTGGGCTGCAGGTCTACGGGCAGCGTTCGCTCCAGCGATCCGGTCGCCGGGTTGATCTCGGCCAGTTGGCGGGCGGCCGGATCGGCCACCCACACCCCGCCGACACCGACCGCAATGGCGCCCGGGTGTGCCCAGGGCAGGGTGATCGTCTGGGTCACGCTGTCGGTCGCCGGGTCGATCCTGGTCACGGCCGCGCCGCCGGTGTCGGCCACCCAGAGCGCCCCGTCGCCGCTGGCGATGGCGCCGGGCTCGTCGCCCGCCGGGACCCGGGCGACCTCGGTGCCGGTCCCGGGGTCGATGCGCGAGACCTGGCCCGCGGCCGGATCGGCCACCCACACCGAGCCATCGGCGGCGGTGACCGCGCCCGGCGCGCCGGTCAGCGGGGTCACGGCCACCAGCCGGCCAGAGACCGTGTTCACGACCGCTACCCCGTTCGCGCCGTCGACCATCACCGGCGCCCTGTCTGTCGTGGCGGCGGCGTAGCCGAGCAGGCCGATGGGGGCGAGGATCACCACCAGCAGGATCACGCCTTTGCGGCGGAAGACCCGCAGCGGGGCGAGCAGCTTACGCACCATGCCGCGATACATCTGAGCCTCGAACGCGCCCGGACGCAGCTGGGCCTCGAAGTGCTCCGCGTACGCCTCGGCAGTATCCACGCCGGCCAAGATGGCGTCGGCGCGCGCTTCCACCAGTTCGTCACGCGGCCAGCCGCTCACCGCGAACCTCCCGCACCGTATTCGAGTGTCATGGCGTGCTCCTGAGTTACGGCCCGCCGTTGGCGGGCGGGGTGCGGGCCCCGGCGGCGGGGCCAGGTCCCGCACGGGTGCGGTCAGCGGTCGGCCCGGCGCGCCGCGGCCAGGCCGGCCGCCGCCACGATGACCAGGACGGCGACGCCGCGGGCGGTGGCCGGCAGCAGGTATCCGCCCGTGGCCGAGCCAGCCGGGACGGGCCGGGATGACTCGTCGCCGGGTTCGGGACGGCGGCTGAGGGGAGTGGCCATGATATGTTCGTCCTTTCTGTGGACGGGCGATAACGGTCGCCCGTCGCATGGTGGGCGAGCCTGCCCGGCAGGGCGGTGTGCTGACTGGCCTCAGCCTGGCGGGCTCGCTTCCGTTCTTACCGTCAGGCTCAGCCGCGGCCGGGTGAACACGCGTCACCTCATCGGCATGATTCGCGGCCAGTACCACGCCGGGCGCCCTGACCTGGGTGAACCTAGGGAACGTGGGCCCGGTCCGCGTCAGCGCCGGTGCGCGGAGGGCGCGAGCAGGCCCAGGGCGCGGGCCCGCGCGACTGCCTCGGCCCGACGGTGCGTGCCGAGCTTCGCGTAGAGCTTACGGATATGCGTCTTGACGGTGTTCGGCGAGACGTACAGTTCGTCCGCGATCTCCGGCGTCGACAGGTTGGTCGGCAGATAGCGCAGCACGCGGATCTCGCTGTGGCTAAGCGGCTCGAGGAGCGGCTGTGGCGCGGCGGGCGTCGGTGCGGGTTTGCTTCCGGCGAGCACGCTGAGGATCTCGGCGAGCAGCGCGGCGTGTGCCGTGCGGTGCCGGGCATGACGCTCGAACAGCCCTGGCGCGGGCTGGAGCAGGAAGTATGAAAGCGCGCCGTCGGGCTCGGCCAGGTCGAGCGCACGTTCCAGGGCGCGTTCCGTGGCACCGGCGTCGCCGAGCACATCCCAGGCGATCGCCTCCAGCACGAAGGCCTCAACCAGCCAGGTCCCGCCGGCCTAGCGCAGCGGAGCCGTCCAGGACCGGCGCGAGCGCGATGGTCGCCGCCCGCGGGTCGCCTTGGGCGATCCGCAGCATCGCCGTGGCGATGCGCATCTCCCCGCGGTCGCGATCTTGTTCGCCGAGACCGGCGAGGGCCTGCTCAGCGCGGTCGGTGTCGCCCAGGCGCACCAGGGCATGGATTAGCAGGGCCAGCGTCACGATGACGAGGTAGTGCGATGCCGCGAGGTGCCCGGTCAGTGGCTTGGCGGCCCGCACGGCGGTCAGCGCGTCGGCGTCACGGCCGCGCGTCCAGGACGGGATACCACTCCTCTCGCACCCGGGAAGGACAGGACGTCTAGCACGCGGGCTCCCTCGGCTGGGTGTCGTGGCGCGGCGCCGCGACGCTGCAGGTCACCGGGCTGGTTCGCGTGCCGCGGCTCAAGTCTGACCTCAGGCGGGGTGAGAAATCGTCACGCCGTCCGGGTGATGAGCCCCCTACCTGGCACGGCACTGACCAGCGGCTGCGGCGCCTCAGCCCGGCGCAGGACGAGGTAGGGCCGGCGAGCGGGGAGATCACGCGAACTGGGCGATGCTTTCTCACCCTGACCAGCCCGACCCTCGCATATAAGGAGCGGAAGGGAGCACGCGAGATGGAACCCCCATCGCCGGCCACGACGCCATCTGCCGCGATGACCGTGCACATGAACTGGCGTGAGGACGTCGCCTGCCGTGACGCCGATCCGGACCTCACTCAGCAGAGCGCCGAGAACATGGCATACGTGCGCAGGCTGCTCGGGCAGAAGCAGCCGGGATTCTCCGCCGCGCTGGAATTGGCCCTGATGCTGACGGTACTAGAGCTAACCTCACCTGGAATGTCGGGCCAGCTCAGTCCTTCTGAGGGCTCATGACCAGGAATCACGCGCCACTCGTGGTGCCGGAAGACCTCCTCCGCGCCATCTCCGGCCACCTCACCGTCCCCCCCGAGGCCCAGCCCGCCAGGATGCATGACATCCGCGCGCAGGGCGGCTTCGCGCGCGACTTTGCCACCGCGGACGGTGAAAGGGTCATGGTGGCAGCGCTCACCCGGCAGCAGTTCGTGGACCTGGCCAGGACAACCAGGCTCGGTCGGACCTTTGCTTTCCTGGAACGCCTGCTTCCTGCCGACTTCTCCACCTGCGGCGACCTGTATACCCATCGGGCCGCCATCGCCGCGCTGCTGGCGCCGTGGTTTTCCGGGCGCACCGTGGCCGATCTGGCGGCGGCGTTCGCCGGAACCTCGGTGCCGTGGGCGCGCCTCCACAACCTCACCGGGCCGGGGTCCCGACGCTGAGTGAGGAGAGATGAGATGGCTACCGATCGCAGGATGCGCGCGTCAGATCAGGATCGAGAGAGCGCCGCGGAGTTGCTCAGGGAGGCCTACGTTGAAGGCCGGCTGAGCCGAGAGGAACTCGGCGAACGCGCCGCCGCGGTGTACTCGGCCGCGACGTGGGGCGAACTGCGCGACCTTACCGCCGACCTTCCCCTTCCGGCTACGCGAACCGGTCTGCCCTCCGACATCGTGGCTTCGCGGCGCGGGCCGCGGAGCGCCGAGCGGCGGCTGGCCGACCAGCTGATCTGGACCTTTGTGTTCGCTCTAGCGGCTGGTCTGGCCTGGCCGTTCAGCCCGGTAGCCGTGTTGCTGGCCACGATCGTGATATCCACCGCGCTACTGATGGGACTGCTGTTCGATCGCTGAACTGAGCCTTGGTCACCATCATCCGAACAGGACGGCCAGGCGGCGGTACAGGGACGGCGCGGTGACGCGGACCATGCCGGGTAGCCTCGTCCAGCCGGGTACCGACCCCTGGCAGACGCCACGAGCAGGTCTACCCGCCCGTCGGCGGCGGTCAGCGCGTCACGGGCCAGCCGGTCCGCGCCGGCCACGGAGGCCAAGTCGGCGGGCAGCGGAAGCGAGCAGGTGCGGGCGGCCACGCGCTCCAGGCGGCCGACGTCCCGCCCGGAGGCCAGCAGCTGCCAGCCGTCGGCGGCCAGCTGGTCGGCGACGGCCGCCCCGATCCCGGAAGACGCGCCGGTTACCAGGGCTACGCCGCCTTCCCCGCCATGACGGCAGGACGGCCGCTGCGCGGCCGCCGAGCGGAATCTGGCGCCTGCGGTGATGATGCCCATGGCGAGCCTCTCCTGGGACTGCTTGGTATCAGCCTCGGGCTCGGGTGGGTGAGACCGAATCATCCTGATCACGCGATTCCGTCTCACCCGGCCGGACGGCAGGCTGAGCCCGTCGAAATGGCAACGGAAGGGGACGTCATGGGAAAACACGCGCGGATCGGGCTGCTGCTTGGCGCTTCCGCCTGCCTGCTGGCGGTCATGGTCGACTGGGTGGCCGAGGAGCTGAACCAGCACGGGATCCCCTCGGCAGGAAGTTAGCCAGCTCACCACGTGCCCGGCCGCGGCCGCCCACTCCCCGGCCGGGCACCGGGCTGGAGGTCACGTGACAAAGACCGCGATGCTAGACCGGGCATCAAGCGCCCGGCTGGTACCCGCCCTGCGGGCCGGACGGCAACGGCAGCCGGCCGCCCTCGTGCCCGGCAGCAAGCTCGCGGACGCCCCGCCTAGCCCTCGACGAAGAAGGCCTCGCGGTGCCACCGGACCGCAAAGAGCTGTACCTCCATGCGCCAGTACGCCGCAGATCCGCACCGTGACGGACGCGTGAGCGTTGTCCGCGCCCTTCGCCGTGGTGACGGCCCTCGCCTCCGCGCTGTTCCTAGGCATCTCGTCGGTGCTCGACCAGCGCAGCACGAAGCGGGTCGAGAACCGGCGGGCGCTGTCGCCGCGGATCGTGGTGGACCTGGTCCGGCAGCCGTTGTGGCTGGCCGCGATCGGCGCCAACATCGCGGGATTCGCGCTGCAGGTGGTGGCACTGGATTTCGGGAGTCTCGCGCTGGTGGAGCCGATCCTGGCCTGCGACCTGGTGTTCGCCGTCCTGCTCCTCTGGTATCGGGGGCAGCGGGCCAACCTGGAACCCCCCAAGGTAAAGCACCTGCTGGCTGGGGTCGCCGCCACCACGGTCGGCGTGGCCGGTTTCCTCGCCATCGGGCAGCCGTCGGCCGGCCGCACGCAGGCCCGCTTCGGCATCTTGCCGCCGCTGGCCATCGGGATCGTGGTGGTGGTGGGAGGCTGCCTGGCCGTGGCGGCCCGGAGCCGGAATCAGCGGCCGCTCGCGCTGGCCCTGGCCTGCGGCGTCTGTTACGGCGTCGCCGCCTTCTTGATCAAGCTCCTAACGTCGGAATTCGGCGGCGGGCTGGCCCAGGTGTTCACCAACTGGCCGATCTACGTCTTCGCCGTCGTCGGTCCGGCCGGTTACATCCTCAACCAGGACGCCTTCCAGCGGGGCACGTTGCTCGCGCCGGTCCAGGCGATCATCAGCGCGGCCGATCCGGTCATCTCCATCGCCCTTGGCATTGTCTGGCTTGCTGTGCGATTGCGCGGCAGCCCTGCGGCAATCACCGGCGAGGTCGTCTCGCTGCTGCTTCTGACGGGAGGGATATTCATGACGGCCTACCACGTGCCCTCCGGCCCGCCTGCCCGGCACGCGGGGCAGGACCAGGGGTAACTGGCCCGGGTGTTCACGGGTGCGACCGGGCAGCCCGAACGCGATCGTGGAAGCGAACGGAAAAGGAGCACACCGTGCGCGCCGACATCATCCCCGGCGGGACATTCCCCGACTACGAGCTGACCGACCACGCCAAGGCCCGGCGCCGGCTGAGCGAGCTGCAGGGGATCGGCCCGATGATCCTGGTCCTCTCGCGCGGCGGGTTCTGCCCGAAGGACCACCAGCAGCATCTCGAGCTGGCCGCGAACTACCCGAAGATCCGCGTCGCCTACACCCAGATCGTCACCATCTCCACCGACGACATCCTCAGGACCAACGAGTTCCGCGACTCGGTCGGCGCGCAGTGGACGTTCCTGTCCGACGCCGGCCGCCACGTCCAGAAGGACCTCGGCATCCAGGAGTACACCGATTCCTACTACGACCCGATGATCCCGTACACGCTCGTGCTCAAGCCGGGCCTGGTCGTCTTCAGCGTCTACAACGGCTACTGGTTCTGGGGCCGGCCGTCGTTCGAAGACCTGCGCCGCGACCTGCGCGAGGTAACCCGCGAGATCCGCCCGGACTGGGACCTGGCCGCCCCCGGCTTGCGGGAGAACTGGGAGGCTGGCGGCCACTCGATGCACCACCCGTACCAGCAAGCCGACCACGGTTAGACGTAACACCACCGTCCGTTCGGAAAATTAAATTCCTTTCACCGAACGGACGGTGATTCCACCGCCGCAGCACCAGGAGGAGCCGGCCATGGAGTACCTCGTCACGATGACCACCCACGTCCCGGACGGGACGCCGGACCAGGCCGTCGAGGACATCCGGGCCCGGGAGGCGGCACACTCGCGCGAACTGGCGGCGGCGGGGCACCTGCTGCGCTTGTGGCGTCCGCCGCTGCGGCCGGGTGAATGGCGCTCGCTCGGGCTGTTCGCCGCCGCGGACGGCGGCCAGCTCGAGGAGATCCTGGCCTCGATGCCGCTGCGAGTGTGGCGTACGGATGAGGTGACGCCGCTCGCGCCGCACCCGAACGACCCGGCGCTGGCGGCCAGGAACACCGGCACGGAGTTCCTGACCACCTTCACCATCAGCGTCCCGGAGGGCACGCCCGCCCAGGCAGTCGACGATACCGAGGCGCGCGAGGCGCAGCGCGCGAAGGAGCTGGCCGGGCAGGGCCGCCTGCTGCGGCTGTGGAGGCTGCCCGGCCCGTCGCGCGCACTCGGCCTGTGGAACGCCGGGAACCCCGCCGAGATGCAGGCGATCTTGAAGTCGCTGCCCCTGGACCCGTGGATGACCGTCGAGACCACGCCGCTCAGCCGGCACCCGAGTGACCCGGCGATGCTCATTCCATGACCCGGAACGACCGGCGGGTCGCCATCATCACCGGAGGCTCTCAGGGCATCGGCGCCGGCCTGGTGGCCGGGTACCTCGGGCGCGGCTGGGCGGTGGTGGCCAACGCCCGGACGATCGAGCGGTCTACGGACCCGGACGTGCTCACGGTCAAGGGCGACATCGCGAAGCCTGCCACCGCCGACCGGATCGTCGAGGGCGCGCTGGACCGGTTCGGCCGGATCGACACCCTGGTCAACAACGCCGGGATGTTCGTCTCCAAGCGGTTCACGGACTACACCGCCGAGGACTACGCCCCGATCACCGGGGTCAACCTGGGCGGGTTCTTCTGGCTGACCCAGCGCGTCATCGCCGAGATGGCGAGGCAGTACGGCGGCCATGTGGTCAACGTCTCGGCCACCCTGGCCGAGGTCGCGAACTCGCATGCGCCCTCGGTGCTGGCCGCGCTGACCAAGGGCGGGCTGGCCGCGGCGACCAGGTCGCTGGCCGTCGAGTACGCCTCGCGCGGCATCCGGGTCAACGCCGTCTCGCCCGGCATCATCCAGACCCCGGTGTACCCGGCGGACAGCTACGAGGGGCTCAGTGACCAGCTTCCCGTACTCGGGCGCGCCGGCCAGGTCAGCGACGTCGTCGACGGCATCTTGTTCCTGGAGTCCTCGCCCTATATCACCGGGGAGATCCTGCACATCGACGGCGGCCAGACCGCCGGCCACTAGACTGGTAGGCCTAGTTCTCACTCCGGATGGTCGGTGTGACATGTATCCTCCGCCCCGGTTGTTCGGCAGGAGCGGCGAGCTGGAGATCCTGGGACGGCTCATCGCGAACGCGCGAAGGGGCCGCAGTGCCGTCCTGGTCGTGCGGGGAGAGCCGGGGATCGGCAAGACCGAACTGCTGCGGCAGCTGATCGCCGAGGCGTCCGATTTCGGGGTGGCCCGCGTGGCCGGCGTCGAGTCGGAGATGGAGCTGCCCTTCGCCGGGTTGCACCAGCTGTGCGCGCCGGTCCTCGGCCGGCTCGGGTCGCTGGCCGAGCCTCAGCGACGCGCGCTCAGCGTCGCGTTCGGGCTTGCCCCCGGAGATAGCCCGGACCGGTTCCTGGTCGCCCTCGCGGCGCTCAGCCTCATGGCGGAGGCCGCCCATAAGCGGCCGATGCTGTGCGTCGTGGACGACGCGCAGTGGCTCGACCAGGCCTCGGCCCGGGTCCTCGGGTTCGTCGGGCGCCGCCTGATGGCGGAGCCGGTAGCCCTGGTGTTCGCGGTCCGGACCTCGGCCCCGGGAGCTCCCGCGCCGGATTACCTGGCGGGCCTGCCCGAACTCCGGCTGGGC
>Ga0335074_10002326_pt1 | contig 25883 bp, 18 predicted proteins | sample Lox_Sample_23_FD_206715 | JGI IMG/M metagenome (GOLD analysis project Ga0335074, IMG submission 206715) | Soil microbial communities from Loxahatchee National Wildlife Refuge, Florida, United States - Lox_Sample_2.3 | ecosystem: Environmental > Terrestrial > Soil > Wetlands | place: USA... | reverse complement strand
CTCTCGGCCGCCACATGTTCTCGACGTCGCAGCCGCCGCTCAACTACACGCTCGAGAAAGGCCAGTCGGTCACCTTCCGCTACCGCATCGCCGTCTATACGCACGCTGCCACGACTGAAGAGTTGAATCGAGCAGCCGATGTCTTTGCCGGAGAATCGATTTAAACTGCTCGCATTGAATTCCTCGATTTTCCAAAGAGTCTCATGATCGAATTCCCTTCCAGAAAGCGGCTTTTCCGGCTCTCATCTGCCGTTTTGTCTTTCGTGGGCCTGCACCTCGTCCCGTCGTGCATCGCGCAGAATTCCGCTCCCCCACAGGACTCCCTTGCCGCGGTGCGCGCCGGCTTCGCCGCTCCGCCCGCTGACGCGCGCCCCATGATGCGCTGGTGGTGGTTCGGGCCGGCCGTCGAAAAACCCGAGCTTGCACGCGAGCTCCGCGCCATGCGTGATGGCGGCATTGGCGGCGTCGAAATCCAGCCAGTCTATCCGCTCGAGCTTGACGACCCCGCCACTGGCTTCCGCAACTATCCTTTCCTCTCCAGGGAATTTCTCGATCGCCTCGCCTACGCCGCCCAAACTGCCCATGACCTCGGCCTGCGCCTCAATCTCACGCTTGGCAGCGGCTGGCCCTACGGCGGCGCATACGTTCCTGTCGCGCACGCCGCCGGAAAGCTGCGCATCGTCATCCTCGCCATTCCCCCGGATGCCTCATCTGTTCCGGTTCCATCCATCCGCATCGGCGAAAAGCTGCTGGCGTCGTTCGTGGCGCCGGGAACACCGGAGAATTACGACACAAAGCGCGCAACCCAAGTCGCGGAGATTCGCGATTTCCGCCTCATCATCCCCCAGGATCAGCCTGGTCCCCGCGTCGCCGTCTTCTTCATCTCCAGCCGCACCGGCCAGCAGGTCAAGCGCGCCGCCGTCGGCGCCGAGGGCTTCGTTCTCGACCACTTCAGCATGGATGCCATTCAAGACCACCTCAAGACCGTCGCCGGCCCGCTGATCCGGGCCTGCGGCGCCAACGTTCCCTACTCCGTCTTCAGCGACAGCCTCGAAGTCTACGAATCTGACTGGACACCGGACTTCCTCAAGGAATTTCAGGCTCGCCGTGGCTACGATCTCACGCCTCTGCTTCCGGAGCTCGTCGCCGGCGCCGGCCCCAGGGCCGTCGATCTGCGTTACGATTGGGGCCGCACTCTCGCCGAACTCATCGACGAACATTACCTCACGCCCCTCAACACCTGGGCGCGCGAGCACCACACGCAATTCCGTTCGCAAAGCTACGGCGAGCCCGCCGTAACGCTCTCCAGCAACGCGCTCGTCGATTTGCCGGAAGGCGAGGGCTCGCAATGGCACGGAGCCTTCTCTTACACACGCTGGGCGACTTCAGCAAGCCACATCTACAGCCGCCCAATCACGTCGTCCGAAACCTGGACATGGCTGCACTCCCCTTCCTTCTCCGCGACGCCTCTCGATATGAAGGCCGAGGCCGACACATTTTTCCTGCAGGGCATCAATCAACTCGTCGGACACGGCTGGCCCTATTCACCGCCTTCAGCCGGCGATCCCGGCTGGTCCTTTTACGCAGCCGCAGTCTTCAACGACCACAACCCCTGGTGGATCGTGATGCCCGAAGTGACGCAATATCTGACCCGGATGAGTTATCTGCTCCGCCAGGGCAAGCCCGCCAACGACATCGCCGTCTTCCTGCCTGAAGAAGACGCTCAGGGCCGTTTCCGTCCAGGTCAAGTCTCGGTGAGCGATCAAATGCCCGATCTCCTCGGCCCCGATCTCGTCCCGGCAATTCTCGATGCCGGTTATAACTTCGATTTCATTGACTCGGCAGCCGTCGATCGCGTCGGTATTAAGCATGCCGTGCTCGTGCTTCCCAACGTCGAGCGCATCCCGCTCGCCATCTACAAAAAGATCCAGGATTATGCGCACCAAGGCGGCATGGTCATCGCGATCAAGAGCCCTCCCTCGCGCGCTCCCGGTGTTGTGGAATCGGCTCGCGATACAAACACCGTCAAGCAGATTTCGCAGGATCTTTTCGTCCCAAACGCCAGCAACGCGAGACTGGTCGCCACCCCCGCCGATCTCGCTGCGGCGATCGGCGCGGCGCTCAAACCCGACGTCGCCGTCTCCCCGGCAACCTCTGAAGTTGGCTTCATCCACCGCAAGCTGGCTGACGCCGACATCTATTTTGTCGCCAACACGGGCAACGTTTCCCACTCGATCGATGCGACTTTCCGCGTTGACCGTGCCGGCGCACAATGGTGGGATCCGATGAGCGGCAAGGTCACCTCAGCCGGCTCAATACGAACGCTCCACATGAATCTCGCGCCTTACGAATCGCGCGTCGTTGCCTTTACGAATCGTCCGGAGCCCGTTCCAGAAAACCCCGCCACCGCTCCGTTTGAACGCATCGACCTCACCCACAACTGGAAAGCAGCCTTCGACAAGACCGGCGCCAAAACCACCATGACCACACTCGAATCCTGGACCAGCATCGAAGGCGGGAAATACTACTCCGGCACCGCGACCTACAAACGCTCCGTCGAAATTCCTGAAAATGTCGCCAGAGCCGGCCGCGTGTTGCTCGACTTCGGCGCCGGAACGGCGATCCCGCAGACGCAACTTCAGCAGGCCGGCATGCGCGCCTGGTACGACGCTCCCCTTCGCGACGCCGCGTTAGTCTATGTCAACGGCAAACTCGCGGGCGCGGTCTGGCATCCGCCGTACATCCTCGACATCGCGCCTTTCCTCCACGCCGGCGCGAATGATCTCAGGATCGTCGTCGCCAACACAGACATCAACGAGCTCGCCGGCCGCGCCGCGCCTGACTATCGCCTGCTCAATCTCCGTTACGGCGAGCGCTTCACGCCGCAGGATACGCAGAATCTTGCCCCCCAGCCTTCGGGAATCCTCGGGCCCTTGCGCCTCATTTCGGAACAAGAGGCAGAGCGAGAACGAATTCAACCTTGAAATTCGAATCGCGCGCCGCTCATGCCGTTGCCATGTGCAGTGCCGCGTTCCGCTTCACCGCCATCAGCTCCATTGCCTTCGCTGCAATGTGCTCCGCGCTGACCTCCAGCTCTTTCACCAGTTCCCATGGCGCGCCTGAATCGCCAAAGCGGTCCTTCACTCCGATTGCACCCGTGATCACCGGCAGCCCATAAAGCTCCGGCCTCGTCGTCACGATCATGCTGATCCGCCCCGCCAGCGCACCGATCTGGTGCTCCTCCGCGGTTGCGATGACGCCGGTTTCGCGCGCCGCGCGAACGATCGCCTCGGCATCGATCGGCTTCAGCGTGTGCATATTCAATACGCGCGTCTCATAGCCGAATTCCTTCTTCAGAATCCAGGCCGCCCGCATCGCCTCAGGCACCATCGGCCCGCAGGCAATGATCGTCAAATCTTCGTGTTCGTCCCGGTATTCCGCAGCCCGGCGCGTCTCAAACGCGTCGGCGAAATTCGTCTCGCCAAAGGCGGCTCCGCGCCCGCGCAGCCGGATAACATTCGCCTTGCCGAAAATGAACGGCGTCGCCTCATTTGTGATGATCGGCGTGGCCTCGCGAGCAAAGCGAATGTACTTCGGCCCGACATGATCAAGGAGCAAATACCGTGTTGCTTTCCGCGTTTCAATCGCATCGCATGGCACTACCACCGACATGTTCGGCAGCCCCATCACCGCGAAAAGATCCTCAAGCGCCTGGTGCGTCGCGCCATCCGGACCTACCGACACGCCCGCATGCGCGCCGGCGACCAGAACATTCAGATTGGAGTAGCAGACCGACACCCGCAATTGGTCGAGATTCCGCGCCGCAGAAAACGTCGCATACGATCCCAGGACCGGCAATTTGCCCTCGCGCGCCAGCCCCGCCGCGGCCGCCGTCGCCGACTGCTCCGCAATTCCCAGGCTGATCCAGCGCCGCGCCCGCTCCGGCTTGCCTGCATAGAAGTCGGCAATCGTGATCGACCCGGAGATATCCAGCCCGAGGCAAACCACCCTTTCGTCATCTCCGCACTCTGCCAGCGCCTTGCCAAAGCCTTTGCGCGTGGGCTCCATCGCAACTTGCATCGTGTCGCCCGCGTTCCACCAATAGTCTTGCGAGAAGTGCGGCATCCCCGCTTCGAGAACAGAACTTGCCCCGGCCTGCCAGCTCTTGGCGCGTGCCAGCAGCTCATCCACAGGAATCCGGTCCGTGAGCCCAAGCTCTTTGAGCGCATTCGCCAATTCTTCGCGATTGGGCGCTTTGCCGTGCCAGCCCGGCTGCTCCTCCATAAAACTGACGCCCCTGCCCTTCACCGTGTCGGCCAGGATGACGACCGGCCTGCCCTTGATGCCGCGCGCTAGCTCGAACGCGTCGACTATCTGGCCCATATGATGGCCGTCCATGCGCAGCACCTCCCAGCCAAAGGCCGCATATTTGGCTGCGAGCGGCTCAACGCCCATCACATCCTTTACCCAGCCGTCGATCTGCAACCGGTTGCAGTCGATGACGGCGATGATGTCGTCGAGACGAAAGTGGCCGGCTTCCATCGCCGCCTCCCAAACCTGCCCCTCCTGCTGTTCGCCGTCGCCCATCAGGCAAAAGATCTTGTGCCGTTTGCCGTCGATGCGCGCCGCCAGCGCCATCCCCACGGCAATACTCAGTCCCTGGCCCAGTGATCCGGTCGAAATCTCCACTCCCGGCAGCTTCAGCCAATGCGGATGCCCCTGGAACGGCGAGCCCAGCTTGCGCAAAGTGACCACATCCTCAAGAGCGCAGAATCCCGCCATCCCCAGAGAAACATAGAGCGCCGGCGCCTTATGCCCCGCCGACCAGAGAATGCGGTCGCGATCCGCCCACTCGGGATTCTTTGGATCGTGCTCGGCCACGCGCAAGTAGAGCGCCGCGGCAATATCCATCATCGAAAGGGTGCCGCCTGCATGTCCTGAGCCTGCGGCGCACAATGCCACAAGATTGTATCCGCGCATCATTCGCGCCGCGTCTTCCAATTCCGCGATCGAATACTCCTTGGTGATCAGCCTGGTCTTCGCGTCTCTCAGGGCCATAGCTCAACTCCTTTGCTCGATCATTGGGCTCGCCATCACACAACTAAAGGTTCATCCTCGCCCACGCATCGATCCGGCGCAACGCTTCCATCAGGTTATCCATGGAGTTGGCCACGCTGAACCTCAGGTATCCCTCGCCGTAGCAGCCGAATGCCGTGCCCGACAGCGCCGCGACACCCGCATCCTCGAGCAGCGCGTCGGCCAGCGCCTTCGATGCCCATCCCGTTCCGGTGATATTGGCGAACACGTAGAATGCCCCCTTCGGCATCCGCGCGCTGAATCCCCTGATCCGGTTCAGGCCGTCGACAAATACTCGGCTGCGCCGCTCAAACTCCGTCCGCATCAGGTCAACGGCACTCTGGTCGCCGGCCAGCGCGGCCAGCGCTGCGCGTTGCGTAAAGCTCGCGGTGCACGAATTGGAATTCGTCATCAGCCGCGTGATTTGCGCGGCTAGGTCTGCTCTCATCACCCCGTAGCCAATCCGCCATCCCGTCATGGCGTAGGTTTTTGAGAAGCCGTCGAGCAGGATCGTCCGCTCCTTCATTCCCGGCACGCTCATCATCGAATACGGCTCGCCCTCGAACTGCAACCGGCTGTAAATCTCGTCGGCAAGCACCATGATGTTGCGGTCGCCGATCGTCGCGGCAATGCGTTCCATGTCGTCGCGACCCAGCACGCCGCCCGTGGGGTTCTGTGGCGAGTTCAATATGATCAGTTTGGTTCGCGTGGTGATCAGCCGCGCCAATTCATCCACATCGACGGCAAAGTCGCGCTCTTCGCGAAGCGGAACCGGCACCGAAGTCCCCGATGTGTAATGAATCATCGATTCATAAATCGGAAAGCCCGGATTCGGATAAAGCACCCCGTCGCCTTCCTCGATCAGCGCCAGCATGACGTAAAACATGATGGGCTTGCCGCCGGGAACAACCACCACCTCCTCCGGCAGAACCGGCACGCGGCGTGTGCGGCTCACGTACTCCGCAATGGCTTCGCGCAACTCCGGCAATCCGGCCGACGGCCCGTAATGCGTCCACCCGCCCCGCAGCGCATCCACCGCCGCGGCCACAATGTGCTGGGGCGTGTCGAAATCCGGCTCGCCGATCTCCAGGTGAATGATGCTCCTGCCGGCGCGCTCCAGCGCCTTTGCCCTGCTAAGGACTTCAAATGCAGTCTCTGTTCCCAGCCGCTCCATCCGCCGCGCCAAAACCAGCTCATGTTCCACTGCGATCGTCATCTCGCACGCTCCCAGCCATCGCCCGCGCCCGCACTGCGGCTCCAAAAACGCCACGGGCAGACTTCAGCGGCAAGGATTATAGTTCCGCCTTAAAAACAAAGAATGTGATGGCCGTCGCCCTACCGGCGTCGCAGGCACGCGCGTTTACACAGGCTTGCTGCCAAGATTGCCTGTAGAATGGCGGCAGCGAAACGCGCATTACAAATGAGTGATTTCGATCAGGTCTCTGAAGCCGCTGCATTTCTTCAATCCAGGCTCGGCTCGCTCGCGCCGCGCGTTGCTGTTGTGCTCGGCTCGGGATTGGGCGCCGCTGCCGGCGCAGTTGCCGACCCCGTCATCGTGCCCTATAACCAGATTCCCCACTTCCCGCAGTCCACGGTTGAAGGTCACTCCGGCCGCTTGCTGACAGGGGTCCTGAACGGCGCGACCGTCGCTATCATGCAGGGGCGCGTCCACTTCTACGAGGGGTACTCCCCATTGCAAGTCACGTTTCCCATGCGAGTTCTTGGCGCGCTCGGAATCCGCGCCGTGGTCCTGACCAACGCCGCTGGCGGAATCGCTCCCGGCTATCGCACCGGTCAGCTCGTTCTCCTCGCCGACCACATCAATATGATGGGCTGGAACCCCCTCTTCGGACCCAATGAGCCTCGCTTTGCCTTTCGCCCCGGCGCCGGCCTGCGCTTCTTCGATATGACTGAGGCTTACAGCCACGCACTGCGCGAACTCGCCCACTCCGCCGCAGCCGAAGAAGGCTTCGCGTTCGCTGAAGGCATCTACCTCGCCACGCCCGGCCCCAGCTTCGAGACTCCCGCCGAAATCCGCGCTTTCCGCGCCCTCGGCGCAACCCTCGTCGGCATGTCCACTGTGCCCGAAACCATCGTTGCCCGCCACATGGGAATTGAAGTGCTTGGCATCTCCTGCGTTACCAACCTGGCTGCGGGACTCGGCTCAACTCCTCTCAGCCACGAGGAAGTCAGCGAGACCGGCCGCCAGGTGGAGGATCGTCTTGCCGGCCTGCTCAAGCGCCTCGTGCCGCGCATCGCCGCCAGGGTGGAAGCCGAGCCGTGAGCGACGAAGAGGCCTTGTCGACTGCGAGCAACAACAGTGCCTGCGCTCCGCGGCTGCCTTTTCCGCCTGCATTAATCGCTATCGCCGGTTGTTCCGGGTCAGGCAAGACCACCCTGGCCGATGAACTGGCGCGCACTCTCGGCGGCCTCCGCTTCCATCTCGACGATTACTATCTCGACCTCGGCCATCTTCCCCTCCCCGATCGCGTCAACAAGAACTTCGACGATCCCGCCATGATCGAACTCCCTCTGTTGGCTTCGCATATTCGCGCCCTGGCGCGCGGCGATGCCATCGAGCGCCCGGTCTACGATTTCACTACGTACACACGGGTCCCCGGCCGCACTGAAACGGTTCGCGCTCACCAGCTCCTGATCGTCGAGGGCATCTTTGCCCTCTTTTATCCTGTGCTCCTGCCGCACTACCAGTTGCGCATCTTCGTCGACACGCCCGATGGACTTTGTTTTGAGCGAAGGCTCAAGCGCGACATGATCGAGCGCGGCCGCGATGAGCACTCGGTACGTTGCCAATACGAGTCCACCGTGCGGCCGGCGAGCGAAACCTTTATCCGGCCGTCAGCCGCAAATGCCGATTTGATTGTCGACGGTACCGGCTCCCTCGACTGGAAGGTGGAGCGCGTTATCGCGGAGATGCGCAACCGCGGATTGCTGCCCGAGCCGAGGTGAAGGCGTGCGCAAGGTTCCGCGGGGCCCCTGAACCGATCCTCTACTCCGGCAGCACTTCGATCCCCGTCACCGTCGCATATCCCTGGACAGGAACAAAGTTCAGGAGGAGCTTGCCCTGCGCGTTCGGCTCCAGATTGTCGAATCGGCGCACCACCACATCGGAGTTCCGCGCCTCTTTCGCCAGGTCGAAGTTCGAAAGCAGCACTCTGCCGTTACAGAACACGTTGAAGATGTGGCTCACCCCGGGCCCGGTATTCATGGGAGCGCCGATCGGCTCGTCCCACGCTCCATGCCGCGCGGCAAAGTATAACGTCACCTTGTACCTTCCTCCCGCCACCGGAATCGCGTACGAAAAATTGCCCCACCGCTCCGTTTCGTAAAGTTCAGGATCGTCCGTTCCACTCACCGGCGCCGTATACGACGCCATTTGTCCGCCTTCGAAGTAATCGTCGGGACCCCACCAGCGGCTATCATTCGAGTAGTAAGGCGTTTGCCGGGGCAGGATGCGAACCGGCCGAATGTGGCCGCGAATCCCCGGCAGAATCTCGATGGCCGACAGAATCGCTTGCTGCCCATTGTCGGCGGCAAACTCAAGATGCAGCATTCCGTCACTGGCAGGCGAGATATCCGTGAACACCTTCACATCGGCAGTCGAGCCTCCGCCGGCATCCGCAATCACGTCAAACCCTGAGAGCAGCGTTTTTCCGTTGGCGCGAATCGTCATGATACGGCTGCCCTCGCCGCCCGAACCGGCGAACTCGGGCCCATACACCGTCTCAGCAAAGTGCAGGCGCAGTTCGTAGATGCCTTTGCGCAAGGGAATGTCATAGCGGAACTGTCCCTGCCTGCTGGTCCGGTAGAACATCGGATCGAGCGTCCGCGCCACATGCTCCACGCTGTTCTTGACGGCCACGCCTCCGGTAAAAAACTCATCGGCGCTCCACAGCTTGTCGGCGTGATCGACGAAACTGCGGCTGGCGCCTGCCAGGATGCGCACCTCTTCGCCTGCGGGCGGACCCAGCGTGAAATCGGTCGATACGCCCGCGGGCGGGCTGGTGGTGGCCGTTTGCGGCTCCGGTTTCTTCTCGCGTAAGAAGTGCCATGCCACGGCAAATGCCGTCACCAGGACGAAAAGCGCAGCGGCAACCCACCACCCGCGTCGGCCCGCGCGCCCCGAATGCCCCGGCGCAGGCGGCAGATCGGCAGGTGGAGGCTCTTTTGTCTCCACGTCCAGAATCGCCCCGTTTGGCTTGTGGTTCCGTTCGAATTTGGGCACATACTGCCCCACCGGAATGGTGATCTGCAGAGGATCTTGCGCGCCTTCGCCGCCGTAGTACTCCATCAGCCGTTTGCGCAGCCGGTTGGCCTCCACGCGAACAATGGAATCCGCATCCTGATCGAAGGATTCGCCCCGGCGAAATAGCTCCACGCCAATGGAGTACTCCTTGATCTGATTGGCCTGGCCGGCAAAGAACTTCTCGCAAAGATATGAAAGCAGGCTGGCCAGCGTAGGCGCGCGAACAAACCCCCTCGACTCGAGCACCCGTTCCAATTGCGCGCGCTGCTCAGCAAGTTCGATCGTCTCGGGGGATTCGAGGGCCATATTTGGCTGCCTTGCAATCGAGTCCTAGTATCGATACAACGATTGTAATGTTAGCGGTCGTTCCCCAAAGCGGTAGTCCTTAACGGTGTATGAAGCGGTGCAGACGCATCCTGTAACGGGATTTAACCCCCGGCTTTGCGGCCTCAAACTCGCTTCACCATAGGTTTTGCCCTGTCTGTAAGTCCAAGCCGGTTCCAGGGTTTAGCGGAACCCGCAGGCCTTTAACATTGCCGGCGCGGAAATGTAGCAGGTATAGCGTTGTACGCTCCGGCCACAGGGTCTCTACTCAGAATTGATCGCACGAGCAGAACGCCGGGAGGCAGATCGAGAGCAGCCCTCCCCCAATGGCCCGGATCAAGAAAGAGGTGTCCCATGAAACGAATCGCTAAAATGCTCGCCGCCATGAGCCTTATGTCCTGCGCTGCCGCGTTTGCAGGGAGGTCTGCGTTGCGGGATCTGCCGCAGGGAATCAGGGCTGAGACTGCAAAGACCGCCGAGCAAAAAGGCGATATAGCGAATGCGCGCGGCAACTATGACCTGGCGGTTACCTACTACCAGTCGGCTTTGCGCACCGGCGGCCCCAACACCGATCTCTACAATAAGCTGGGCATCGCTGATCTGAAGCTGGGCGCTTACAGTCCGGCACGCAAAAGCTTTCAGCAGGCCCTGAAGCTGGACCAGCACAATGCTTACGCGCTCAACAACCTCGGCGCCCTGATGTGCCTGGAAAAGAAATACCGGCCCGCACTCCAATATATGAGGCGCGCACTTGAGCTTGATGACTCCAACGCCAATTTCCACGTCAATATGGCTGAGGCATGGGCCGGATTGTCAGAAATCGACAGGGCTATGAACGAATACACCCGCGCCCTCGAGCTGGACCCCGACGTCTTCGCCGCGGGCGATGCGGGAACCGTTGCCCAGCTTAAATCGCCCCAACAGGTGGCCCGCATGGATTATCTGATCGCCAAGGTATTCGCCCGAAAGGGAAACATTGACGGAGCACTCGACTATTTGCGCCGCGCAAAAGACGGCCACTATCCACAGCTTGCCAACGTCTATGCCGATAAGGAGTTTGCCGCGCTCTGGCAGGATCCGCGGCTTGCCCAGATAGTCAAGCCCGATTGATGCTGGCTGGATCGACTGCGCGCGCGATCATCGCGTCGGGCGAGGTGGTCGGCGGAGGGTCCGGATCGCAATTCGGTCCGGACCCTCATCCGTTTCTTGCGGCAATTTCCCCGGCACGCGCGTCCAACTGAAGGCTGGCTTCAGGTCGACCGGCGCCTGATCCTGGCGGATCACAATCGAAGCCAGCCGATTACGCACCGTCGCATGCCATGCTACTTGCCCGCCGTCAGCGCAGCGACCGGAACCAGCATGTCTTCCTTGCGCATCACCAGGTTGGTCGCATTTAAGTTGGCCAATTCGAATCCGTGGCCGTGCGTGATTGCATCTGTGGGGCAGGCTTCGACGCAGTAGCCGCAGAAGATGCACCGGTTGTAGTCGATGTTGTACACCTTCGCGTAGCGCTCTGAAGAAGAGATGCGCTTCTCAGCGGTATTCTCGGCAGCTTCAATATAGATGCAATTGGCCGGACACGCCGCCGCACAAAGGAAGCAGGCAACGCACTTCTCCAGCCCGTTCTCGTCGCGCTGCAGCACGTGCGCGCCGCGGAACCGCTGCTCAAACACCGCTCCCCGCATCGGCCCGGGACCATCGGGATAATTCTCGACTTCGCTCGGCGCAAACGCCTCTCGCGCGGTGATGCTTAACCCCTTGGCGATGGCCGCGATGTTGCGCACAATCGACATGTCTCTAGTATACGATTTTCCCGAGGCGCCAGAATGAAACGCATGCCAATCCCAACCCTCATTTCACTCGCAATCGGCATCCGGCTTTTGCTCGCATCGAATCTCCTCGTCGCGCAATCGTCGCCCACCGCGCTTTCTCCCTATACCTCTTGCCGGTTCTCCGACGGTCTCAAGATCGTGCAGATCGACTCCCTGCCTCCATCCGTCCATTCACGCGAAGTCGAGACCGATGCGGGAACTCGACAGGTGGATCTCGACGCTGGAATCCGCGTGATGTTCGCGTACCCTGATACGGACTTCTATGCAAATGTGAAGGCCGAACTTCTTCCCGGCGCAAATTATCCGCAACTGAAACAAATCCTTCTCGACAGCCTTCAACACCTCGCGCCGGGGAACACGATCAACACTTCCCTTCATTCGCCCATGAACGGTCTTGAAATCCACGGCCTCGACCGGGAGAAACTTGAAGGCGGCGTTCTCGGCGTGTACCTCATCTTCGATAACTCCGCGCACGTGGTCACGACCGTTTACTTCTTGAATCAGGATCCGCCAGGCCGCCGATTCCAGACCATCGAGGAATACGGCAAGCTTCGCGATCGCTTTCTTGACTCCTATTCCGCCTGTGTTCGAAAAAACCAGCGCACGGGCCCATGAGAGCCGAAGCCGCGTTAATCTGGAGGCCTATGAAAACAGCACTGCTCGCTTGTGTGTTTGGGATGCTCGTGGGTTCGGCTCAGGCCGGGGCTCAAAGCCAGCCGCGATCCGCCATGGGCCAGATGGGCGACATGAACAAGCCCATCGTTCCTTCCGGGCCGCTCAAAATCGTTTTCGGCGACAAATCGTCCCAATGGACGCTGGCCACGCTCGCCTCGCTGCCGCAGAAAACCATCACCGTCCACAACGAGCACACCAAGGCCGATGAAACCTACTCCGGCGTGCAGCTCATCGACCTCCTCACCCCTCTGGGCGTGTCGGATAAGCCCCACGGCAAGGGTCTTCGCCTATATGTCGTTGCCGTGGGCTCCGACGGCTACGAAGCCGTCTACTCCATCGGCGAGATCACGCCCGATGTCAGCAGCTCAACTGTGATTGTCGCCGACACCGAAAACGGCAAGCCTCTCGCCGGCGATGGCCCTTTCAAGACCGTCACAACCAGCGACAAGCGTCCTGCCCGCTGGGTCCGCAACCTCGTCGAGATCCGCGTCATGGCAGCGGAGTAGATCGACCCAGCGGAGTCTTTGCTTGCCCATTCCAAAAAATGGGTGGCCCGGTCCTCGACTCCGCCTCGCAACGGCGAACTTCACGGTGAGATGGGAGTCGCATCAGATTCCGCATCGCTGTCTACTGCGGCCGATGCTCGTCCTTTGGCTGTTCCTTCGCCGGAGGCTTATGCTCCGGCGCCGCAGGCCTCGCCGGCGCAGCGTGATTTTGCGGGCTCGCCGGCCGGCTCTGCTGCGGAGCTGGATGACTGGCCGGCGCAGCTCGCCGATTCGGCTCAGGCGCTGGGCGGTTTGGCTGCGACTGTCGCGCCTGCGGTTCCACGCGGCTCGGCGCCGGATGAACCTGCTCCCGCCTCATGGGCTGCGTCTGCGCCTGCGGTTCTGCGCGGCTCGGCGCAGGATGAACCTGCTCCTGCCTCATGGGCTGCGCCTGCGCCTGCGGCCTGTTTTTCGGTTGCGCCCGGTTCGGCTGCGCCACGCCCTGCTCGGGCCGGTTTGCCGGTGCAGGATTTCCCTGCGTACGATTCGGCTGGCTAGTGGTTTCCCCCGGCCGGTTTGCGGGCGCGGCATTATTGCGCGCAACCAAGGGCGGGCGCGCCGCCGTCGGCAGATTGTGAATATTGCTCGGCGCTTCCGGCTTCACGTTCGCCACTGCCGCCACCGGCCTGGTGTCCGTCACTTGCGAAGGCCGGCCATGATTCACCGCCGCAAACTGCGACCGGTTCTCGCTCGCTGACCGCTGCACCTGAAGCTGCGATTGCATCGGCGCGGCGTGGGGCTCGCGCAGCGCTGCCAGTTCCGCCGGCCGGGGCCGCGCCTGGATGCCCCCCGATCCGCCGTTATAGCTCACGCGGTTGATCGTCGTCCGGTTCACGGCAATCGTCCGGTTGTAGAGGTTGTGCACCACCGACACGTTCACGTTGTTCACTGAGCGGTTGTAGTTGAATCGCCCGTTGTTCCAGTAGCCTCCCTGGTAGCCAACGCCGGTGTAGCCAAACCCGTAGTTGATCCCGCCGTAAAACCCGATATACGTCCCCCAATACCCGTTAAAGAACGCGTAATGTCCATGGCTGTAGCCCCAATAGCCGGGCGTCCACAATGCCCCCTCATAGGGTGCCTGCACCCACACTCCCGGTACCCAGTAATAGCCCGTCGACGCATAATCCCAATATCCAGGCGTCCATATATAGCCATCGCCAGGGCACGGCGGCTGATCGTACTCGGGCAGCGGCGGCGGCGGCTCCGGCGCAGTATCCGCCGGCTCCACGCCGTAGTAGGATTCGTCGGCCGTATCTTCGCCCTGGTTGGAGTACTCGCCTTGGTACTCACCCGGCGGATACGAAGGCGGCGGATACACGGAACTGTTCGGATAGACCGGAGTCGACGCGGATCCCGTGTCTGCCACCGGCGCCAGATTCGCCGTATCCGGGTTATTCGATGGCTGGTCGGACTGTTCCGCCGAACTCGCGGCAGCCTGCTGGTTTCCATGGCAACCGCAGAGCCATAACCCGGCAGACAAAACCGATGCGCACAAAAATCTCAAGGGAGGAAGCGTCTTCATGGCAATCGTTCTCCGCGTTCATTAGATGCCGACAGTTCCCTGCCCGGCCATCCGGCAATGCAAAATCAGTGAATTGACCGGCCATCCTGACAACCACGCCCCGTCCCCTTTTGATGCTCGACGCCTCTGCAAGCTTCAAACTGGCTCAAAGATTCTCAGTTGGAAATGGGTTGCCTCATCCTGAAGTTCTCCCGCATGTGACAACTTCAGGATGAGAACCTCTCGACCTATCGCTGCTGCTTCCCGCCACCGCTCGAACGCTGCTGCGGATGAACATTCCGATCGGCAGCTAGACCGCCTTTGATGGCTGGGCTGGCCGGTTTGCCGTGATTCTCGCTGGCGTACTGTCCGCGCACCGCGCCGTAGTTCTCCGCGTGCTGCACCTGCGAAGTCATCCGTGGAGCAGTCGGCTCGCGCCATGCCGCCCCTTCAGCCGGCTGCGGCCGTGCCTGCACGCCCTGGCCCCCGCGGTAGCTCGGCCGCACGCTGTTGAAGTTGCTGGCGTGAACATTGTTGTAGGAATTCACGCGAACATTCGCGCGGTAGTTGTACACATTGCGAACTACTCTCGCGTTGATGTTGTTGTACACGCGGTTGTAGAAGAAACGGCCGCCGTTCCAGTAGCCGCCTTCATAACCAAAGCCCAGGTAGCCAAAACCGTAGTTGATGCCGCCATAAAACCCGATGTGCAGGCCCCAGTGGCCGGGATAAAACCAATACCGTCCGCCGTAAAATCCCCAATAGCCCGGCGTCCACAATGCACCCATGTAAGGCGGCTCAACCCATGCCCCGGGAACCCAGTAGTATCCGGCCGGTCCCCACGCCCAATAGCCCGGCGTCCACTCGTACCCATCGGCAGGCGGTGCAGGCTGTTCGTAGTCGGGCAGCGGCGGTGGCGCCTGATCGGCCTGCTCCGTCGGCTGCTCTGCATAATTCGCGTCATCCGGATTTTGGTCTGCAGCACCTGCCTGATCCGGCGGCGGAGCCTGCGTCGTATACGACTGCCCTCCCGGCTGGTCCTGGACCGGCGCCTGGTTGACGGCTGCCGGATCGGGCCCCTGGTCCGCCTGGCCCTGGTCGGGCGGCATCTGATCTTGTGCGCTTGCCAGGGCAGCGCCCATTGCCCCGCTGTTTGAAGTCAGCCGAAGAGGCAAACCGGCCAAAAGCAGTGCCACGGCTGTTACCGGCAAAGCGCGAAGTGCGAAGTGAGGAAGTGCTTTCATCTTTCCCTCCTTATCCTCATTACGGTTAAACACGGCCCGCTGCCCTTAAGTCTCGGACTTGGAGCAATTTCATTGTTTCAGGAAATTTAGGCACTCTGTCCCTCTGCCGTCAATGGCTATACCGGTTTCACAGTTACCGTATCCCGAAGCCGCAAAAGCTAAGTGGCTTTTTCTCCAAGAAAAAGCCACATGAGGGTTGGAAAGTGGCCATACCAACTGTGAAACCGGTCTAATGCCGGGGCGGCGCCGACTGGCCCCGGTTGTTGGCCGGCGGCGTCGTCACCGGCTTGCGCTGCGGCTGTTTTCCCATCAGCTCGGTGCACAGGGCCGAATCCTGCCCGCGCTCCAGTCCTTGCACCGTATCCTGGCCGCGGCAGAGCCGCAATTCCATCGCCTGCGCCTCCGGGCCGCTCAGCTCGACGGTCCGGTCCAGTCCCGTCATCGGGTCCACGTCGTAGCGAAAAACAGTATCGGCGGGATACTTCTGCTTTCCATAATCGATATGCGTCCAGGTGGCCAGCAGGGCGCGCCCATCCGCGCCGCCCATCACCGCGTACACCTGGGCCCAGCTGATCCCCGCGCCGCTCGGCGCCATCGCATTCCATACCAGAACGCCCTCGCCGCCGCGCAGCCATCGAACCATCCACATATGGCGCGCCAGGTCGTAGTGCAGGGCCGCGAAAAACGTGCTGGCCGCGCACTCGCGGCAGTTCTCGTACAGCGCGGTCAAATCCCTGCTGCCTTCATCGTCAAAATGCTCCCAGTCGAACCAGCGCAGATCCACGCCTGTCAGCAGCGGCGCAATCGCGTGACTGGTCAGCGACGCATTCCAGATCGTAAACGAATCGTCGCTCGGCGGGGAGTCCGGCTTCGCGCGTTCCGTGGTCACCACCAGCGCCGCATCGTACAGCACGCCAATCTCCCGGATCGCCGTCCATTTTTCCACTGCGAGCGACCGCGTGACCCAAATGATGATGCTCTGGTCCTGCGTCGCATGAAAATCCACCCAGCGGAAGTTGTCGGTTGGCGGCTGCGCCCGCAGAGGAATCGAAAGAATCACAAACGCAAGCAGGAGAAAGCAGAGAATACGGGGAGGTCGGCCATCCGGCATGCGTTTAGGTATAGCAGACTGAACCGCAAGGGATCAGGCCCCTCACTGCTCAGTCGTTAGTTTCACCGGCCCAGGAAATGGGCATCGCCATCCTGAACCCGGTCTTGCGTTCAGGGTGGGAGATTGATTCACCCAGAGATTGCGATGAAGCTATCCCCGCCCCAGACAACAATGCTTGTTCTTCTTTCCGCTTCAGCACGGGCACAGATCATTGCCACCAGGCCCGCCCGGCCTTTCTCGCGCATCGCGCTCGGCCGCCCAGCTCATCACGTTCGCCGGCGGACGCTTGGCCGCCAGCTCTTGCGCCATGAAGCGCATGTACGGATCAACATGGTTGAAAAACATCTTGTACCCGGCGCACAGATAGTTCAGTCCAGCCTCGCCGTCCGGGGTCTTCGCGAAGCGGTGCTTCGGGCACTCGCCGTTGCAGGCAAAACGCACGTCGCACTCGCGGCAGTAACGCGGCAGCGTCGTCTCCTTGGCCTCGCCAAATCGCCTTTGCTGCTCCGACCCGGCCAGCCCTGCCAGCGGCGACTCCATGATGTTCCCCAGACGGTTTTCGGGATAAACAAAGTGGTCGCAGGAGTAGAGATCGCCGCCATGCTCCACCGCCAGCGCATCCCCGCAGGTCCTGCGAAAAACGCATAAACTCGCTTCCCGGCCTGCCCACATCTCCAGGCAGACATCGAAAAGCTGCACATAGCGCCTGGCGACGTCCTTGCGCACCCATTCATCAAAAATCGCGCAAAGGAACCGGCCAAACTGGCGCGCCTCCACTGACCACGGCGCAACCTTTGCCTGCCCCGAAAAATCCGGCGAGATCAGCCGCAGCCCTTCCTTTGTCACGTCGTGGGCAATCCGTTCCACGATAGGGATGAACTGCATGAACCCGCTCCCGTTGGCCTTCAGAAAGCGATACACCTCGAGCGGCGCATCGCCATTCGCACGGTGCACCGTGGTCAGCGTATTGAATTCCACCTCGTGCCGCTTCAGCACCTCGATTCCGCGCATCACGCGATCGAAGGTTGGCTGCCCGCCCTTGTCCACGCGGTACGCATCGTGCAACTGGCCCGGACCGTCAATCGAAATCCCGATCAGAAATCCGTTTTCGCTGAAAAACTCCGCCCATGCATCGTCCAGCAGTACGCCGTTTGTCTGAAACGCATTCGCGATCCGTTTACCGTTGGCGTACCGCTTTTCCAGTTCCACTACGCGGCGAAAATAGTCCACTCCCAGCAGAGTCGGTTCCCCGCCCTGCCAGGCAAAGCTCACCGCGGCCGCATCCTGCGCCTCGATGAATTGCCGAATGTAGCTCTCCAGCACATCGTCGCGCATCGCCCACCTCTCAACCTGCGGCCCGGCCTTCGGGTAGAGCGATTCCTTTTCCAAATAGAAACAGTACTGGCAGTCCAGATTGCAGATCGGCCCGATCGGCTTGGCCATGACATGAAAATTGGACGCGCTCATCGGGGAACCTCGGATAGCCAAATCATTATGCTCCTTCAGCGAAACAAATTCCGGCCTTCCGGTTGCCTTGAAACCGGCCGCTCTCTGCATTGCCCGGCGGCCTTTCCGGCCGCGCGAGTTCGGATAACGGCCACCCGGTCAGCCATTTGGAGATTTTCTTCTTTTCGTTCATGGCGCGAGCGCCCAATCCTGCATCGAAGGAAAAGTAGTCGAAGTCAGTGATATCTCGCCCCAATTCAGACGACCCTTACTCATGGGTTCTGGAGGATTCACAATGAAGAAACTGTTTGTCCTGCTGCTTCTCGCATCCCTTTCCGCCGCCGCTGGCGCTGCTGATGATCAAAGCAAACTCGATGGCCGGCTCGATGCCGCGCGTAATGTCATCGATTCCATCATGTCCGTACCCGACAAAGCCATCCCTGACGGAATTGCACGCCATGCGACCTGCATTGCCGTTGTCCCCGGCGTGGTCAAGGGAGCCTTTATCGTGGGCGCCGAATATGGCCAGGGCGTGGTAACCTGCCGCACGCATCATGGATGGAGCGCACCGGTTTTCATTCGCCTCGCCGGCGGCTCCTTTGGATTCCAGGTGGGCGGCCAGGGTACTGACCTTGTCCTGGTCGCAGTGAACAACAAAGGAATGCAGGATCTGCTGCGCGATAAGTTCAAGATCGGCGGCGACGCCGCCGCAGCCGCCGGCCCGATCGGACGAGACGCACAAGCCTCCACCGATCTCAGCATGCGGGCCGAATTGCTCACTTGGTCGCGTAGCCGCGGCGTCTTTGCCGGTATCGATCTGAACGGCGTCTCGATCAGCCAGAATCGCGAGGATACCGATGTGCTCTATGGAGGAGCCCACACCTTCGAGCAGATCCTCCATGGCGATGTGCCTCCGCCGCCCCAGGCTGAAGGTTTCCTGCACGCCATCCACGAGTATTTCGGCGACGCCGAAATGCACCACTAACCCAAGGAGCAGTCCTGACAATGTCTTCGTCTTATGCTCATCCTCCTGCAAACTTGTTCGCCATGACGCCGGAGGCGCTCGCCGATTCGCTTGCCTCCAGGGCGGTTTGGCCGCAAGGTCCTGAATCAGGAATGCGGTTGCTCAGGTTCTATATCAGTCACGCAGCCAAGCGGCTCAGCCCTTCGCAGCTTCGTAAGCTTGAAAAGGCTCAGAAGCTCCTGGCGGCTCGTGTCGAACGCGAGCTGAAAGGTAAAGCCGCATGAGTCGTTTTCGGGAACACTTGCCGCAGCTCCCCTGCTGACGTTCTGCCGCCCGGCCAGGCCCCTGGCCGGGCCCCCTTTTCCCTTTTTCCAGGCTGCAACTATTTCCCCCATCCCCTCGTCCACCAAATAACGCGCCTCCGCGCGGTCGGTGAATTTCGGCAATTCCCATGCCTGCTGTGGCGGCGGGCTCGGCCGGTTGCGAAGATTCGCTGCCACCGGCGGTTTCGGCGATGGTGCGGAAACCGCCCTCCGCCGGCCCGGCGAGAACTGCTCGCAAGTTCAAGTATGAGAAAATGTTGCTAACAACCTGACCGTTCGTAACCGGACATAAGAGAAGAAGATGGACCAACGTTTGTCTGTTTCGCACTCCAACTCTGATTTCCAGCCTGCCGAACCCGCTAAGAAAAGACGCCACCGCTGGATCTGGGCGATTGTCCTCCTCGGCTTCGCTCTCCTGTTCTGGATCGTGTACAAGTATCACCCGGTAAGCGCCTCGGCCACTGGCGCAGGCGCCGGAAGCGGCCGGGCCGGCCGTTTCGGTATGGCCGGGCCGATCCCTGTCACCATTGCTACGGCCACCAAGGGCAGCCTCGGCGTTTATCTCAACGCCATCGGCACGGTCACTCCTGTCTACACTGACTCGATCACCCCCGAGGTCACCGGCGTCATTGACAAGATCTATTACCGCGAAGGTCAGGTCGTGCATAAAGGCGATCCGCTGGTCGATATCGATGCCCGTCCCTACCAGGCGCAGCTCGTTGAGGCACAGGGAGCCCTTAGCCGCGACCAGAATCTGCTGGCTGAAGCGCAAATGGATTTGAAGCGCTATCAGGATGCCTGGGCCAAGAACGCCATTCCGCGCCAGACCCTCGAGGACCAGGAAAAACTCGTTCTCCAGGATCAGGGAACTGTCCAAAACGACGAGGGCACCGTCCAATATGACCAGGTGCAGGTCGGATTCTGTCACATCACTTCCCCCATCGACGGCCGCGTCGGCCTTCGCCTGGTCGATCCCGGCAACCTGATGACCGCCAACTCAAACACCACGCTGGTCGTCGTCACCCAGCTTCAGCCCATCACCGTGATCTTTATCCTGCCCGAGGACAATCTCTCCCAGGTTCTCGATCAAATGCGCTCCGGAAAGCCCCTTGAAGTCGACGCCTACGATCGCACGCAGCAAAAGCTGATTGCCAAAGGCAAGCTGATTACTGTCGACAACCAGATTGACACCGTGACGGGAACCGTGAAGCTTCGCGCTCAATTCGACAACCCGAAGGGCATCCTTTTCCCCAATGAGTTTGTCAACACCCGCCTGCTGGTCAAGACCCTCGACAATCAGATCCTGCTGCCGTCGTCGGCGATCCAGCACAACGGTTCGCAGGACTTCGTCTACTTGCTGCAAGGACTGACTCCGGCGAGCAATCCAAAGGGCGGCGCCGGCAATGGCAATGGCGGCGCCGGCAATGGCAATGGCGGCGCCAGACACGGCTCCGGCGCGGGCGGAAATAGCGGCTCGAGCGCTAACGGCTCTTCAGCCGGCAACGGCGCTGCCGGAGGAAAGAGCGCAAGCGTGGGCAAAGCCGTGATGACCACGGTCAAATCCGGCATCTCCGACGGAGGCATGACTGCCGTGACGGGAATCAACGCCGGCGATATTGTCGCCAACAGCAGCTTCCAGAAGCTGGTGAACGGCTCTCAGGTTACGCAATCCACGGTGGTCATCCCAGCCACATCCTCCGACACCACCGAAGGAGCTCCATGAGTCCATCTCGGCCATTTATTCTGCGGCCGGTCGCAACCTCGCTGCTGATGGCCGCAATTCTTCTGGTGGGGATTGTCGCATTCACGCAGTTGCCGGTTTCGGCTCTGCCCGAGGTCGATTACCCGACGATCCAGGTGCTCACGTTTTATCCCGGCGCCAGCCCCGATGTGGTGGCCACCACGATTACGGCTCCGCTCGAACGCCAGTTCGGCGAAATGCAGGGCCTGAGCCAGATGACCTCGACCAGCGCCGGCGGTGTCTCCGTCATCGTGCTCCAGTTCAACCTTTCGCTCGGCCTCGATGTCGCTGAAGAAGAAGTCCAGTCTTCAATTAACGGCGGCCAAACCTTCCTGCCCTCCGATCTGCCCGTTCCTCCCGTCTACAACAAGACCAATCCTGCTGACGCCCCCGTCCTCACCCTGGCCATTACCTCTGACGCCATGCCTCTCTCTGAAGTCGAAGACATGGTGGACACCCGCCTGGCTCCCAAACTCTCGCAGTTGAGCGGCGTCGGAATGGTAAGCATCAGCGGCGGCCAGAAGCCGGCCGTTCGCATTCAGGCCAATCCTGTCCAGCTCTCCTCCTATGGCCTCAACATGGAGGATCTGCGGTCCGCCTTGACTCAGGCCAGCGTCAACGCCGCCAAAGGCAACTTCGACGGGCCACGCCAGGATTACCAGATCGACGCCAACGACCAGATCTCGACTGCCGACGATTACAAAAATGTCGTCGTCGCTTACAGCGACGGCGCGCCGGTCTTTGTCAAAGACGTCGCCAACGTCGTCAATGGCGTGGAAAACACCAAACAGGCCGCCTGGATGAACTTGACGCCGGCCGTCATCCTCAATATCCAGCGCCAGCCCGGCGCCAATACCATCACCGTCGTCAACGAAATCAATAAAATTCTGCCGCAGTTGCAGGCGGATCTTCCCGCCTCGATTCAAGTAACCACTTTGACCGACATGACCACCAGCATTCAGGCGTCGGTGCACGATGTCGAATTTGAGCTCATGCTCACCGTCGGCCTCGTCGTCATGGTCATCTTCCTCTTCCTGCGCAGCCTCTACGCCACCATCATTCCCAGCGTCGCTGTGCCGCTTTCCATCATCGGCACCTTTGCCGCCATGTACCTGCTGGGCTTCTCCCTGGATAACCTTTCGCTGATGGCGCTCACCATCTCCACCGGATTCGTGGTCGATGACGCCATTGTCATGATCGAGAACATCAGCCGCTTCCTTGAGGAAGGCATGTCGCCGCTCGAGGCCGCGCTCACCGGCGCCGGCCAGATCGGATTCACCATCGTTTCGTTGACCGTCTCGCTGATCGCGGTGCTCATCCCGTTGCTCTTCATGGGCGACGTGGTGGGCCGCCTCTTCCGCGAATTCGCCGTCACCCTGGCCGTCACTATCGTCATCTCCGCCGTGGTCTCGCTCACCCTCACTCCCATGATGTGCTCGCGCATCCTGCGCCACAACTCTGAAGAACAGCAGACGCGCTTTTATCGGGCCTCCGAGAATGTCTTCAACAAACTGATCGCTTTCTACGGGCGCACTCTCCGCGTCGTTCTTCGCTATCAGACCGTCACGCTGTTGATCGCCGCCGCCACGCTGGTCCTTACTGTCGTCCTCTACATCTACATTCCCAAAGGCTTCTTCCCGGTTCAGGACACGGGCGTCATTCAGGGCATCTCACAGGCGTCGCAATCCATCTCCTATGACGCCATGTCGGCCAAGCAGAGACAAGTGGCCCAGATCATCCTCCAGGATCCCTCCGTCGAAAGCCTCTCTTCCTTCATCGGAGCGGATGGCATCAACACCACTCTCAATAGCGGCCGCATCTCCATCAACCTCAAGCCGCTCGATCAGCGGCAGCCCAGTTACATCAGCGCCGCCGACGTGATCCGCCGCCTGCAGTCCAGTTTGTCCCAGGTGCAGGGCATGCACCTTTACATGCAACCCGTTCAGGACATCACCGTCGACGATCGCGTCAGCCGCACCCAGTACCAGTACACGCTGGAGGATCCCGACACCGACGAACTGAACGAGTGGACCAACAAGTTCGTCACGCAGCTCAAGCAGTTGCCTGAACTCGAGGATGTCGCCACCGATCAGCAAACCGGCGCGCGCGCCATTCAGCTTGTCATCGATCGCGTGACCGCATCGCGCCTCGGTATCGCTCCCACTACCATCGACAACACTCTGTACGACTCATATGGCCAGCGCGAGATCAGCACTCTTTACACTCAGCTCAACCAGTATCACGTCGTCCTTGAAACTCAACCCGAATGGCAACAGAATCCTTCCAAGCTGAGTGATGTTTATATCCAGTCGAGCGCCTCAGCCAACGCCTCGGGTGCCGGCGCTGCAACCTCCTACTCCTCATCGGCGTCAGCCTCGGCCGGTTCCAATGCGCTTACCGCTTCGGTCAAATACACGCCGTCGTCGCAAGTGGTCACTGCGCCGGCCGGGGTGCTTGCCGGCATTACCAGCGGCGCCGGCAGTTCCTCCATCAACGGCGGCACCGCGGCGGGAACCACGCCAAACACCGCGACCTCCTCGGCTGGCGCCACTGCTGTTCCACTGGGCGCCTTCACCCAGATGCACGCGACCACTGAAGCTCTATCGATCAATCACCAGGGTCAGTTCCCTTCCGTTACCGTATCGTTCAATCTGGGCAGCAACGCCTCGCTGGGAACCGCCATCAGCGATATTGAAAAGGTCGTCAAGAATATCCACTTTCCCGCCAGCCTTCAGTCTGACTTTCAGGGCACCGCCGCTTCGTTCCACAACTCTCTTTCCAATGAGGCGCTGCTCATCCTTGCCGCCCTTGTCACCGTCTACATCGTCCTCGGCGTCTTGTACGAAAGCTTCATTCACCCCATCACCATTCTCTCCACGCTGCCTTCGGCCGGCGTGGGCGCGCTGCTGGCTCTCATGGTCTTCCATCAGGACTTGAGCGTCGTCGGCATCATCGGCATCATTCTGCTCATCGGGATCGTCAAGAAAAACGGCATTATGATCGTGGACTTCGCCCTCGAAGCCGAGCGCAAGCACGGCAAGGACTCGACCGAGGCGATTTATGAGGCAAGTCTGCTGCGCTTCCGCCCCATCATGATGACCACCATGGCCGCCCTGCTCGGCGGCATTCCACTGGCTGCCGGCAGAGGGCTTGGTTCCGAACTGCGCCGGCCCCTCGGCATCGCCATGGTCGGCGGCCTGCTCCTCAGCCAAATCCTCACGCTCTATACCACGCCAGTCATATACGTCTTCTTCGATCGACTGGCTTTGCGAGTGACAGGCCGCAAAGCTTCCGAACCCAGGTCGACCTCTGAACCGCAGCCTGGCGAAGAAAACGCATGAACCTTTCGGCCCCATTTATCAATCGGCCTGTGGGCACTACGCTGCTCACCGCGGCGGTGGCCCTTGCCGGCGGCATCGCCTTCACCGTGCTGCCCGTTGCGCCGCTGCCCCAGGTGGATTTTCCCACCATCAGCGTCAACGCCGGCCTGCCCGGAGCCAGCGCGCAGATTATGGCGGCTTCTGTGGCCACGCCGCTGGAGCGCCAATTCAGCCACATCGCCGGCATCACGGAGATGACCTCGTCGAGCCAGTTGGGTTCGACAAGCGTGACCCTGCAATTCGACCTGAGCCGCAATATCGATGGCGCCGCCCGCGACGTCCAGGCCGCTATTAACGCCGCGCGTACCTATCTCCCCGCCAATCTCCCCTCAAACCCCTCCTATCGCAAGGTGAATCCCGCCGATTCGCCCATCATGATCATCAGCATGACATCGGACAAGTATCCGGTGACAAAGGTCTACGATCTGGCCTCGACGATCCTGGAGCAAAAGATGTCGCAGATCCAGGGGGTGGGCCAGGTCAACGTCGGCGGTGGTGCAACCCCGTCGGTGCGCGTCGAGGTCAATCCCACCAAGCTCGAAAGCTTTGGCCTCACTCTCGGCTCCATCCAATCCGTGCTCAGCCTCCAGAACTCCCATGAGCCGCGCGGGCAGCTCTCTGACAACGGGGTCACCGAAGACATCCTCACCAACGACCAGATCTCCGAGGCAGTTGACTACCGCCCGCTGATCATTGGCTACCACAACGGCGAAGCCGTGCGCCTCTCCGACGTGGCCGATGTCGAGGACTCGACGCAGAATATCCGATCCGCCGGTTACATCGACGGCACCAAAGGCGTGGTCCTCATCATCTTCCGCCAGCCGGGCGCGAATATCATTCAGACCGTCGATCGCGTGAAAGCGCAATTGCCGTTTCTTGAGGCCGTGCTGCCCGCGGGCATCAAGACCACGGTGGACATGGATCGCACCACAACGATACGCGCCTCGGTTACCACCGTCTATAAGGCGCTGATCGGATCAGTCTGCCTGGTCATCCTGGTGGTCTTTCTCTTTCTGCGCAGCCCGCGCGCCACCTTTATTCCCTTCGTCGCGGTGCCTGTCTCGCTCATCGGTACATTCGCTGCGATGTATATATTCGGCTATACGCTCGATAACCTCTCGCTCATGGCCCTCACCATCGCCACCGGATTTGTGGTTGATGACGCCATCGTGGTCATGGAAAACATTACCCGGCATCTCGAAGCCGGCATGGAGCCCTTTGCCGCGGCCATGCAGGGCGCGCGAGAGATCGGTTTTACTGTCTTTTCTATCAGCGTGTCGCTGATCGCCGTTTTCATTCCTATCCTCATGATGGGCGGCATCGTGGGCCGCCTTTTCCGCGAGTTCGCTGTCACGCTTTCCACGGCGATCGTCATTTCTATGGTCGTCTCGCTGACCACCACTCCCTGCATGTGCGCGCATGTGCTGCGCGCTCATGAAGCAAACGCCAGGCACAAT
>Ga0335074_10002325_pt1 | contig 25885 bp, 25 predicted proteins | sample Lox_Sample_23_FD_206715 | JGI IMG/M metagenome (GOLD analysis project Ga0335074, IMG submission 206715) | Soil microbial communities from Loxahatchee National Wildlife Refuge, Florida, United States - Lox_Sample_2.3 | ecosystem: Environmental > Terrestrial > Soil > Wetlands | place: USA... | reverse complement strand
GGCTTTCCCAATGTGCACTTCGCAAGCCACAAGCAACTAAGGCGTGATCAGCCCGATTACCAATAAGGCGACACCCAGCTTCAGACGTGTTTCTGCGTTCATCGTTGTTGTCCTGTCTTTGCTGGTCGGTTGGCAGACCATCACTCTGACACGTGTGAGCGGCGGTTGAGATGACCGCAGGTGTTCCTGACCTACTGCGGTCTTGCCGGTGCTTTGAGGGATGCCGCCAAACACAGGCGGCATCCCCGTTTCGGTTTCACCTGGTGTAAGCTGGTTTTCGCCGCTCACGCCGTCTTGCCTTAGCGACGGCGGGTTGAGCTAACGCATCACCATGCTGGGCGCGGTATTCCGCCATGTGGGATACGAAGTGCAGCATGATTTCACTGATTGTCATGGCCGTGATCTGTGCGGCGCTGTCCAAGGGCGGACAAAAACACACGATGTCGGCGCCGACGAGATTCAGACCGCGCAGCTTGTTGAGCAGTGCAAAAAGCTCGCGCGTGGTCATGCCGTTGACCTCGGGATCGGCTACTGCAGGTGCGTAGGCTAGATCAAGCACGTCGATATCGAAGCTGAGATAGGCTGGGCCGGGACCGACTACGCGACGGATGTCGGATGCCGCCCGTTCGATCCCGTTCTCGACGATATCCTGGAGCGTAATTACCGTGAAATGCTCGCGTGACCAGTCGTCGATTTCCGGATGCGTCTGGGGTCCGTGGAAGCCAACTTGTACCGTCCGTGCCGGATCAAACAGCCCCTCTTCCACGCCAATGAGGAAGGCAGCCCCGGCGTGGTGGCGTGTACCGCCCCCTTCCGACTGAGTGTCGGCGTGACAATCGAAGTGAATCATGCCAATCGGTCCCCGATACCGTGATCGCTTGCCTGCAATCGCGCGCAGGATTGGCGTGGTTATGCTGTGATCTCCGCCGATGGTGATCGGGATAATTCCGCGCTCGTGCACCTTGCGGTAGAAGTTCTCAGCATCCTCGGCCGTCAGGTCCGGGTTAAAGACGCGAGGAAGCGGCACGTCTCCTAGATCGCTGACCCGCAGGACCGCAAACGGGTCGATTTTGAATTCGCGGGCGTAGCGGTGGTATGACGACGAGCGATGGCGCACGGCGCGCGGCCCAAGGTATTGCATACGCTCGATATGGTTTCCTCCGCTATAGGGAAAGCCGATCAGCCCGACATCGGTGTCGCTCATATCAGGCCGGTACGGGCACCGAAGTAACGTGGGAATCCCGCTCCAGTACTGCAGGGTGCTGACTAGCTGGGTCAATTCTTCCGGCGACAAGTCTTCAATCCTAGCCATATTCTTCTCCTCCATTTAGCGTTATCTGGTTGGAGGCATGCTATTCTGCTGCTGCCAATTACGCTGAGGGCTCTGCTGCGAGAATCGCAGGTGGCTCAAACCAAGGGGCGTTGTGGCGCAGATTCTTGTCCATCCTGCACGTGCGTTGTGGTCGCGTTTAGTCAGCAACTTCAAGTGCCCATCCAGCCGAAGGCACTTTACACCAAACTCGGCTCGGTCTTGCAGTTTTTTTGTGCTGGTGGGTAAACCGATGGCGCCGACCGGGCCGGAGGCCGACATGAAACACTCGAGTGGCTGCTGCCTAGTGGTAATGATAGCTTTACTTGCGGGATCCGCCGGATGGGCGGCCGAAGATCAAGAATCCGGCGCGACGGGAATTGACGTCCTGACCCCTAACGTGGGGCACCAACTCTTTGGTACATTCCGGAAGGCCACGGCCAACGAGATCGTTTTCTCTCTCGATTGCGGTCCGGTTGTGACGTTTTCCTGGAATCAAATTAAGGAATTGCAAGTTCGACATAAAACAACTCTCCAAGCTAAGAATCCCATCTCGGCGGCGAATGCAGCGAACTCCTTGGATCTCGACAGCTTTACAATCGTTAAACGCCAAGGAACGTTAGGGATCGAAAGTCCGGGCCATGGTTTTACCGTTTCTCAGGCGGATCTCATCTCAATTGCGCCCCCTGCCGAAACTGCGCCAGCGACGTCCTGGACACTATCCATTGGGTCCAGTGCGAGCCTCATATCTGAATCGTTTAAACAGCAGGTTTGGGGAGCAGAGATCGACGTTGCACGCGAGCAAAATCCAGAGCTGACGGATTGGCGCCACCAAGCCACAACCCTGACCCTTGACGCGGTGAACAGCCTGACGGAGCAGGGCGGTACTGGCCTTCGCTACCACAGGTACTATGGCGTGTTTGAGCACAGGATGTACCTATGGCACGGTCTCTACGCAAATGCCGTGGCGGCAGGTTACAGCAATAGCTCGGATTTTATGTATCTCGAGCAGGTTTATGGTGGGGGTTTGGGCGTATGGGCGTTTCGTAACGATAGACAGTCTTTGGATCTTACCGGCGACTTGCTATATATCGGCGAGCACTTTTACGGCCCTTCCCCAAGCCTGAGTTTTGCCGGGGCAGCGCTGAGAGAGAAATATACCATCAAACTTTTAGACGTTAATAAGATACCACTCGAACTATCTGAAAGTATCCGTTATATCCCGGCTTTTAATCAAGAAAAGGCGTGGCAACTTTTTGGAGCGGCGACCCTGACTGTGCCGATTACGGCCGCCTGGAGTACGAATTTGACCTTTCGAGATGATTACATCGCGAATGCGCCAAAACCGGCAAACAAGAATTGGTCGACGTCTAGTGTAGGATTAACTTATACCTTTCCAATCCCGAAGTGATTCTCGCCGGTGCGTCGATTTCATTTCAAGAGGGGGTCGAGATTACCGGCGGCGATGACATGCGCGACACCTAAATCTAGCTGTCGGCCTTGCCGGCAAGAGGTTTCGTGGATTGGAGCGATCCCCCGTGCACGCCCGATGATGATTCCGGCCATCACGACGGCGGAAGTCCGCCGCAGTAGATTGCCCGCTCCCGAAAAACTGCATGATTATCGCGGTGGGTTCGGATGTAAAGCACCATCTCCAAAATCGACTGCAGTGCTGTGATGGAAAAACCAGATGCCCTGTGACGACCTCGCGGGGCGGTTGATGAGGGAACGATTCTGCCGCGCGGGTTTTGACGAGTGCTAGCCCGTCATTTGCCAAAATTCAGGCTGAGGATCTTGTCACTTCGCTTCCGGCAGAAGCGGGAAATATTGCCTTTGCGTCATAACGGAACAGCGCCCGTAACTTGTCCCAGAAGTCTCCGCCCAACACAAATAAGCTAGCTACGACAATCAGGTCCAGCCCTAAATTTATACAGAGACGCACCCCTTTTCCCTCAGGAAGCCAAGAAGGAATGTAACTCGTGATCCAGCTGAGCAGGATCGGCACAACCAACAACACCAAGCCAATCGTGTACTGCGAGCGCCCCACATCACCGGCTGGTTTGAGCATCTTCAAAACACCCTTTACCCGGGTGACGATGCGATCGAAGTTCTCTTTGCCCATCAGGGCAATGGCCGGAAACATCATGATCTCTAGGCCAAACAAGAGAATGCCGCTGACCACTGTCTTCACCGTGACAGGCCAGTCCGTTCCAGCAACGAGAAACGCGCCGAAGGGCATAATCAGCCCGATTACCAATAAGGCAATCCCCAGCTTGAGACGCGTGTTTGCGTTCATCGCAGTTCTCCTTTCTTTCCGGATGAGGTTAGCGGACCACCACTGTGTCACGCGGGAGTGGCGGTTGAGATGACCGCAGATGTTCCTGACCTATTGCGGTCTTGCCGGTGCTTCTAAGGGATGCCGTCAAAGACAGTCGGCATCCCCGTTTCGGTTTCACCTGCGTGTAAGTTGGCTTTCGCCGCTCACGCCGTAGTCGTCTTAGCGACGGCGGATTGAGCTAACGCATCACCATGCTGGGTGCGGTACTCCGCCATGTGGAACACAAACTGCAGCATGATTTGGCTGATCGTCATGGCCGTGGTCTGCGCCGCATTGTCCAATGGAGGACAGAAGCACACGATGTCAGCGCCGATAAGGTTTACGCCACGCAGTTTGTTGAGCAGCGCAAAAAGCTCGCGCGTGGTCATGCCGTTTATCTCGGGATCGGCCGCGGCAGGCGCATAAGCTGGATCCAGCACATCGAGATCGAAGCTGAGATACGTTGGCCCCGAACCGACTACGCGACGGACGTCGGATGCCACCTGTTCAATCCCGTTCTCGACTAGGTCCTGGAGCGCGATGACTGTGAAACGCTCCCGTGACCAATCGTCGATGTACGGGGCTGGTTGCGGCCCGTGGAACCCAATTTGCACTGTCCGCGCCGGATCGATTAGCCCCTCTTCCACTCCAATCCGGAATGCGGCGCCTGCATGGTGGCGTGTACCGCCGAATGGCGTCGCGGTGTCGGCGTGACAATCGAAGTGAATCATGCCAATCGGGCCGCCGTGACGTGATTGCTTGCCGGCAATCGCGCGCAGGATCGGCGTGGTCACGCTGTGATCTCCTCCAATCGTGATAGGAACGATACCGCGCTCATGCACCTTGCGGTAGAAGTTCTCGGCATCCTCCGCCGTAAGGTCTGGGTTGAAGACGCGGGGCAGCGGCACGTCTCCCAGATCGCTGACCCGGAGGACAGCAAAAGGATCGATTCGGAATTCGCGGAGGTGGCGGTGGTATGACGATGAGCGATGCCGCACGGCGCGCGGTCCAAGGTATTGCATCCGCTCAATGTGGTTTCCTCCGCTGTAGGGAAAGCCGATCAGTCCGATGTCGGTGCCGCTCATATCGGGCCGGTACGGGCAGCGAAGGAACGTGGGAATACCGCTCCAGTACAGCAGGGTGCTTGCTAACTGGGTCACCTCTTCTGGCGTTAGGTCCTCAACCTTGCTCATACTTCTTGTCCTCCATTTAGCGGTTTTTGGTTGGAGGGTGGCTATTCTGTTGCCACCAATACGCACAGCGCTCTCGTGCAGGGAGAATCGTACGTGCCTCATGTCCAGGGCGTCGCGGCGCACATCCTTGTCAATGCTTCCCGCGCGTTGCGTTGAGGCAGCAACTTCAAGTGCCATCCAGCAACAGGCACTCTACACGAAAGTCGGTTGGGCTAGCAAATCTTTTGCTGGTGGTAAACCTCACTGTGATTCATACATTCTTTTCGCGAAGAGGCCCCAGCGCGATCCCTATTCTGGTCTCACGCTGGATAGGGCGGCAACCTATACGGTATGTGCCACGTCAGCGAAAATGGGGCAGTTTGAGACTGCAAGTTAAACGTAGGCGTTGCGTGAGAGATGCCGGCGGCTGAAACGAATGCATCCAAGTGATCGATCGACTGGAAAGCGAATTGCCAAGCGCAGCGCTCTCCTCAGTAACGTCGAGGGTAAGCGCTGTCGTGTTGCTCAACTGCGTGGCGAGGGCGCGCACGCGCTCACTGTCGATGTCCGCTGCAAAGACAGATGCCTTTCTCTGAACGAGTTCTGTCACTACAGCTTTTCCGATGCCCGAAGCAGCACCCGTCACAAGGGCAATCTTCTGTGCAAAACACATTTGTCTATCGTAAAACCAGCTTCTGCAATATGCACCTTCTGTGCCACCGCTGGTTGCGACCGTATCTTTGGCAAACAGGAAGCTATGCGGTTGTAGTCGCAAGATCGCCTTCATGCCAAAACACCCGGTCGCTTGTGTCTAGGAATGGCAGGCAACCCACGCAGCGGGAGTAAGGTCTGGGAGGCGCTGGATTGGGAGATCGGCAAACCCGGGGAGAATCGCGGCCAAATAGTCGCGCACTGGGAGTTTCAGCCGGCGGCAGCTTTCCACGACCGAGAGAATTGCCGCAACCTTAGGTCCTGCCTGTGGACTGCCGATGTGTATCCAGTTTTTCCGACCCAGAGCCACCGGACGCATTGAATTTTCCGCAAGGTTATTGCTCAGCTCAAGTTCTGGATATTCCAGAAATCGTGTAAGTTTCTTCCACAGCGTGAGCGCGTATTGGCAGGCCTTGCTGAGTGCACTGGAGGGCAATGCAACGGACTGTGCGGCCTCGATCTTGCTACGGATATCATCCAGCAGAGGCCGGGTTCTTTCCTGACGCAGAGTATGACGCCCAGCAAGGCCAATTCGTCTGCGGCGAGCTTCCGCGTCGACGGCAAACAGTTCATCCATCCGAGCCACAATCGGGGTTGCAACCGGGTCTCGTGGATTTAGCTGCACCGCCTCGAAAAACTGTCTTCTAGCATGAGCCCAACAAGCCGCATGTATCATTTTCGTGCCGCCGACCTGATCGTAGCCGGTATAGCCGTCCGTTTGGAGAATGCCTTCGAACTGTCCCAGGAACCGCTTCGGTCCATCGCGTCCGCGACCTAGACGGAAGTCGAACACCACGCTTCCTCCGGGGCGGCCGTACTGCCACAAATAGGCTTGATGATTCTTTCCCCGGCCCTCGCGCATCTGCACATCGACCGGGGTCTCGTCCGCCTGAATGTAACTTCCGCTAATCAATTCTCGCCTCATCGCGGCGACCATAGGGATGAGCAACTCGCCGACTTTCAGGACCCAGCCGTCCAGCGTCGCTCGGCTGATTTCCAAGCCGATGTCTCTTTCCAGAATCATGCTCTGCCGATGCAGGGGTGTGTGATTGCAATATTTGCCGACGACCGTCTCGATGACGATCCGGTCACTCGCCAGGCACTTGTCGATGATTCGTGGTGGCAGCGGGGCCGAGACCACTCCAAGCTCCTCACACGACCGGCAAGCCCGCTTCTCTCGTTTCGTGACCAGCACGAAGTACTTCGCCGGCTCCACATCGAGCTGGCAACTCTCCTCGTAGCCGATCACCACTGTTTCTTTGCCACAACTCTTGCACACGCGCTGATCCGGCGTGCAAGGCAGGATCCGCTCTACGCGAGGAAGGTTCGCTGGCAACTCCCGGCGGCCCGGATGCTTGCAGGATCTGTTCGTTGAGCCCGTCGAGCACCGCACCGGTGCATACTCGCTCTCCGCCTGCACTATTAATTCAGTAACGACGGGCTCAAGCGCGAACAATTCCATTTGCGCGTGGCAGAGCTTTTCGCCGCCCGCTCCATACTTCTCGATGCGCATCAGCCGCAGCTGCTCTTCCAGCACACGAATCCTTAGCTCCGCGTACTGCAGCCGGCTCTTCAGTCTTGCGATGAGTTCCAGATCGGCTGGCGCGGAAGGAATGGGAGGCGCACTCACAATGGGCTACTGATTTAACAGAGTCGATCAAAACGTTCAAGCGAGTCACGCGGCAGCATCTCCTTCTCGCGAAGTCTTCCGGTACCACCGCTTGTGCTTAGTTTTGGTCAGATCGATCCCACCCAACAAAAGAGAGAGCTCTTCGTGACTCAGGACAACCTTGTCCTGTGCATCGCCGGATTGCGGCCAGGTAAAACGCCCTTTCTCTAACCGCTTGGCACAGACCCAGAGTCCGGTCCCATCCCAGACAAGCACCTTCACCCGATTGCGTTGGGCGTTGCAGAACAAGAACAGGTGCCCGCTCAGAGGCTCACACGCCAATCGGTCCCGGACCAGACCGTACAGCCCCTCGAACCCCTTGCGCATGTCGGTGGCTCCGGCGGCCAGATAGATGCGGGTGGCTGGACCCAATCCAAACAAGGCTTACACCCGCTCCAGTGCACTCACCAGGCGCTCGAACGTATGCGCATCAAAATCAGGATGGACCTCGATCCGGCGCCCGCCCGACAGCACCACGGCTAGCTCACAACTCGGTTCGTGCTGCGTCGGCGATTTCCTGGCCGCCAACTCCACCGGTACCAACCGGCCGGCCGAAGAAGCTCTTCTACTCTTTCTCTTCCAGTGTTGCTTCTTCAGATGACGATTCAGCGTGCCGAAGCTTAAACCGCGACTCCGACAAAACTCGGTGCGTCGCATGCCGCCGCTCATAAACTCCGCCACTAGCTGCTGAATTTCCGCGTGGGTGCGGCGGCGTCGTGTTGAAGCTTTCTGTTTTTCATTCATCCAGCCACTTGACCACAGACCCTTCTCGTCGAAAAGGTGCGTTGCTCAGACGCTTACAGACATACTCCGTCCGAGTAATGCCCGTGCCGCCGCACCTGCTTGCGATCCTCGAACACATGCGTGGCGGCCTAAAGCAGCATGACCACGCTTCGGGTGATGATCTCGCTGGCTTAGCTGTAAAGCAGCAGCTGCGTTTCTTTCCTTTTTGTCCGCGGCGGTGAGGCACTTGAGAACAAAGATGTGGGTTAAATGGCTAACTTTTACCAATTGTCGACCTGTTAAAGACTTACTTGAGCCCGCATTCGGGATGTTTTGCAACTTCATTCCTAAGCTGGCCTAGGTCGAACTCGCTCGTGACCACCTGCCCTGTGAGGAACGGACTGAACTGGATCGAAATCGTCGGAGAACTCAATACCGACTGAATAAATTTCAGGCGCTCCGGTTCCGTCTTGCCGTAGTAGGCGAAGGTCTCAGTATTGCCGTAGGCAACCCAGGTGGTTGGCTGCTTCGTGCCGGCTATCTTCACCGTAAGTGTCAGCGCCCCGCTTCTTGGCGCGGTCTCAGGATTATCTTCGGCGATCTCAAGGCCAGCCGAGAACAGCAGAAGATGACCAGCCTTGTTTCCCTTCTGCGAGCACTCCAGAGTCAGAGTTGGTTGTTTCTCCTCGGTCGCAAGGAAGTGATAGGACTTGACCGCGGTAATCGTCAGGCTAACGCTGTTCTTCCCCGGCGTGACCTGTACTTCTTGCCCCTGCGCTAAGAGCGAGCAGAGAATAGCTACGGAAAGAACGGGCAGCGTCATTCGCCAGTGCTTAGTTGCTGTACCGTAAAGCCCCACACTATTTCCTAACGAACCGCGCGCTAGAAATACCGCGATTCCGATCGCTTTTGAAATGCCAGAGCAGTTCCCGCTTGTACTGGGCACAATTCAGTCGACAGCCAGCTGGTCGCCGACGCAGGTTGAGGTATCTGCAATAACGCCTGCTGGCAGTTCCAATACACATCTGGCCTTCCAGCAGATTCCCGTCAAACGGTAGGGAACCATGGCTGGCCGTAAGCGCACCACCCGCCAGGCACGATCCAAGAAGATCACATCAATCGCGAAGCGCATGGCTACAGTGTGGATCGCCTGCGACGGAAAAATAATCAAGCCGGCACCGGGTTCCAGGCTCCGTTGACCCAGCAACCCGATAATCCGGCTCAGACTGGTCTCGGCGATCTTGATCCGGTCACCCAACACGGCGTTCCGCGTCGTATTGTGAACGGTAACCGTCTCACCCGACATCGTCCTTATCTCTTCGAAATGGGAGGGCGCTTGCTCGAAGACATCCGTTTTCGCCTGGCAATGACGACTGCCAGTAGAATCACAGCCAGCACCCCCGCGCTCACTCGAATCATGGTTACGGTATCCATCGCTCCAGCCTTTCTTAGTTATTGGTTCTGCAACGCTTTTAGGACGGTAAGCACCCCTGGCCCCAGCAATACAATGAACAAGGCAGGAAAGATAAAGATCGCCAGCGGAAAGATGAGCTTGACAGTAGTCTTGGCCGCCTGTTCCTCCGCCATCATCAACCGCTTTGTGCGGAGAGAGTCTGCAAACGTGCCTAGGGCCTTGGCAATCGGCGTACCCAATCGATCAGTTTGCACGAGCATGGCGACAAACTGCCGAATTGTATCCAAATCGACGCGTTCGGACATGCTACGCCAAGCTTCGAGGCGCGGTTTGCCGGCCCGCTGTTCATATCCGATAATGAACAGTTCTTCACTCAGCTCCGGATAAATACGCTGCGTCTCTTGAGCAATCTTCAGGGTTGCCTGGTCAATGCCGAGACCAGCTTCCATGCAGATCACCATCAGGTCAAGTATATCGGGCAGCGCCCTTCCAATCTTTAGCTTTCGCTGACCAATTGCTCGGAACAAGAACATGTCGGGAGCAAAAAACCCCCCGACACCCAAGAATAAGGCCCAAATAAAGAAGTTACTCATTCCGAAAAACGTAGCCAGCCCAACGCCAACGATGGGGCAGAGTAACTTGAAGCTTAGAAACGTATCAGCGGCCCCGGGATTGCGGAATCCTGCCAGAGTGAGCCGGTAGTTCAGTTCCTGGTCCCGGGAGCGCAGCCAGTCACGAAAGGGAGCCAGAGGCCGCGTCATTACAGCAAACGCATCTTGGGGCTGAAACCTCTCGGCAGCTTCGGCCGCTGCTTCCGGATCATATTGTGCTTGTAACGCGGCAAGCCGACTTTCCGTCGCCGACCGCTCTCCCACCACCATAAGCACGATCAGCGCCATTGCGGCAAACAGCGCCAAGGCCACAAAACAAATCAGTGCTAGTGTCATATCAATACTTCACCTGAATGATCCGCCGAATCACGATGGTTCCCAAAGCCATGCTAGCTAATGTTGCATAAATCAATTTGTGTCCGGTCTCGCTTTCGAACAGCGGGCTTGTATAGCCCGGCCTGATCAGGTTCAACAGAACGAAGGCAATGAACGGCATCGCGATTAGGACGGCACCGGTCATTCGGCCCTGCGCCGTATGCACCCTCACTTTTTGTTGCAGTTGAATTCTCGCTCGCAGCACGGCCGCGGTCTTATCAAGCAATTCCGGCAGGTTGCCGCCCGTTTCTCGCTGCAGCAGGATAGCAGTAATCAAGAACTGCAAGTCAGGTATCGGAAACCTCTGGAAGAGGTTGTACATGGCTTCACGAAAGGGCAAACCAAAGTTCATTTCATCAGCGCAACGCTGAAACTCGGGCCCTAGCGGCTCATCGATCTCTTCAGCAACTGTGACCAAAGCGCTTGGCAACGAGTGTCCGGCACGAAGAGCGCGGGCAATCAAGTCAATAGCATCCGGAAGGAGCAAGTCAAATTTGTGAAAACGCTTCTGACGTTTAAAGGCTACGTAAAGCAGTGGAATCACACCAAGTGCAAGCCCTATAATCCATCCTACCAGGCCGAACGGAATCCACCAGTTACCTATAATCGCGCCAACCAGCATGCAGCAGGTGGAATAGAAAACAAACCGGCCCACCGTCCATGGCAACTTAGCTTGCTCAATCCACAATTGCAACTGCAGGGCGGGCTGACTCTGACGCAGGTATCGATCCAGCCAACCGATGCGGCTGAAAGTGACCTGCCGTACGATCCCTGCCGGACGGTCATCTTCACCCTGCATCAGCGGCTGGCTTAAGCTGCTCAACCGCTGATGAACCCGCTTTTCGGCCTCGGAAGGCTCGGTGAAGTAGGCAATCGTAGCGAAGGCAGCGATCAATACAATCACAAATATGCTGACCATCGACATAGATCGTCCCCTTCCCTATGCCTCAAAGGAGTGTTCGAAAATGTTCGGTGGTAGAACGATGCCGGCTTTCTTGAGCTTATCGGCAAATTTCGGAGCGACACCCGTCGCCCGGAAACGCCCGAACACTCTGCCGTTTACGTCGATACCGAGCTTTTCGAAGATAAAAATGTCCTGCATGGCTACCACATCGCCCGTCATGCCGGTGATTTCGGTTACGTGGGTTACGCGCCGAGTGCCGTCGCTGAGGCGGGCAATCTGCACCACCACGCTCACGGCCGAAGCGATCTGTTGACGCAGAGCCTTCTCCGGCAGATTGAGGTTGGACATCAACGCCATGGTCTCCAGGCGAGCAACCGCGTCGCGAGGACTGTTGGCGTGAATCGTGGTCAACGATCCATCATGGCCTGTGTTCATCGCCTGCAGCATGTCGAGTGCTTCTTCGCCACGCACCTCGCCGACGATTATTCTGTCCGGACGCATACGCAAAGCGTTGATTACGAGTTCTCTCTGTCGGACGGCACCTTTGCCCTCGACGTTGGGCGGGCGGCACTCCAAGCGAACGATGTGCTGTTGCTGCAGCTGCAGTTCAGCGGAGTCTTCGATGGTAACGATACGTTCGTTGTCGTTAATGTAGCCGCTCATCACGTTCAACAGCGTCGTCTTGCCGGCGCCTGTGCCGCCGGAAATAACCATGCTAAGCTTCGCCCGCACAGCCCCCTTAAGGACCTCAAAAATCGGACTGGTGACCGTTCGGTTGGCAATGAGCTGTTGCGTACCAATCGGGATCTTGCCGAAACGGCGGATGGACAGAATCGGGCCATCGACCGCTAGCGGGGGAATGATGACATTGACGCGGGATCCGTCCAACAGGCGTGCGTCGCACATTGGAGAGGATTCGTCCACACGTCTGCCAACGGTGGAAACAATCTTGTCAATGATGTGGCGAAGGTGAGCGTCATCCTTAAATACCACATTGGTGAGTTCGAGCACGCCATTACGCTCGACGTACACCTGCTTAGCCGTGTTAACGAGTATGTCGTTGATGGTGACATCCTGCAGCAACGGCTCCAGTGGTCCCAGACCAAAAACTTCGTGCAATACCTCCCGCGAAAGTCGATCCCTTTCGACCGTACTTAAGGGAGTATCCAGTTTTACGAGAAGGCCTTGGATGACCTCCCGAACCTGGGACCTTGCCCTGACGTCCTCAAGAGTCGTCAGCCGTTCCAGATCAATTTGGCCAATCAACTCGCGGTGAAGGGTCGTCTTGATATCCTGGTACGCACGAGCAGAAATACCAACATTGCGCGGCGGCGCCCATGTGCCGCTGCCGACACGCATATCTGGACCAAAAGTCTTCGCATTCGCCATTTAGTTTTCCCTAACTAGCCTCCAAAGAGGCCAAACAATTTGCGCGATCCGCCGCTATCGGATGTAGCAGATGGCTCTTCCCCGACAAGGCGGTCTGCCCAGGAGTCGAAAGCGGTAGGCAGGTCGGACTTATGGGCGCGATCGATCGGCATACCAGCATTGATGGCGCCTACGATTTGCGCATAGTTGTTCGGTATTCGGAAATTGATCGTGCGGTGCAGCGATGCCTCTATCTCGCGATCCTCCAGCGCGTTCTTTCTGGAATAGCGGTTCAACACGATGTCGATGTTTTCTGACGGATAATGCAGGCCAGTTAGGTATTCGATCGTGCGTATGGCATTGTGGATCGCCGGCAGCTCGGGCGTAATGATGATGGCCATGCGTTCCGACTGCCGGATCGCAGCGCTGGTATCTTCACTCAGTCCGGGCGGGCTATCGACGATGACGAAGTCATAATTTTCAGAGAGGAACGCCAGCGTGTGTTCAATCGCATCCGGGGGGGTTCCGCGAAAAGCTTGCATGGCCTGGGGTGCATCCAGCACGTGCAGACCGCTGTCGTGCTTCAATAAGAAGCCTTGCAGCAGCTCGGCGTCCAGACGATCCATATTATGCACCAGTTCATAGAAGCTGTATTGATGCCGGCCCAAACCAAGGCACAACGTTACCTCTCCCAACGCTGGATGCTGATCAACCAGTAAGACTCTGCGATTGTGCCTCTGAACGAGACTCAGCGCCAGATGCACCGCCAAAGAGGTCACACCCGCACCACCCTTGGCCCCCGTGAGAGTAACCACTCGGCCCTTTTCGGTCGGCAACTTTCCTTGGTGCCAAGTCGCGACGTGCGCCAGGGCTTCGACCAGTTGGTCGGACTGAAATGGCTTGATTAGATACTCTGAACAGCCTGCACGCATGGCCGCGATAATCTGGTCTGGCCGGGAGTCGCTGGATGCGGCGAACAGGCTTACACCTGTTTCACAACCCTCCCGCAGCTTGCGGGCAATGCGCGAGCTCTCCTCGCCTTCGTCAAAATCGATGATGCAGACGCGATGCTGGAACTGCTCCAGCATACGCATAACTTCACGCGGAGTCACAAGCCAATCAACGTTGTCGACAATGTGAGCGCCCGGCGTCTGGGTGATTAAAGTTTCGAGGGTGTCGCGCGTCGCGGGATCAAGACCGATGCAAAGAACCCCGATGCGCAACTCCGAACTTCGCGAGCCCTGGATGATCGTCTGTTGACTAGCCATAATTACTTTGCCGTTCCTGGGTTCTTGGGAGCGTAAGGTAACCCTTTATCAAATGAGCCGTTCTCCATATGCTGCACCGGCATGGTAACCGGGGGTTCCCCTGCCGTGGCAGGTTGTCCTTCGACCGGATCCACAATGGTGGGCGTTACCAGCACCAACAGTTCGGTATTGGTAAAATTGACGTTCCTCGACTTGAAAAGCTCTCCAAGTATCGGAACATCTCCGATTCCCGGAATCTTACTTAGCTCCACGGTAGCCCGCCTGTCCAATAAACCAGCGATACCAAAACTCTGCCCATCTTTCAGTTCGATTTCAGTCTCCGCCCGTCGGGTTGAGATTGCCGGCAGGACGAACCCAGAAATTGTTACCGCGTTCGAATAGTCAAGCGTGCTGACCTCAGGCGCCACCTTCAAACGGATCGTGTTGTTGTTCTCGATAGTTCCCACAAACTCCAGCTTTACCCCGTATGGTCTGAACTGGATCGTAATTGCCGGTACACTACCAGCAGTACCGCCTTGGACCACGGGATAGGGGAACTCGCCGCCAGCCAGGAAATGGGCGGGTTGTCCGCTGAGCGCCATCAAGTTAGGCTCCGACAAGATCTGCAGTATGTTCTTCTCCTGCAAAGCCTGAATATTAGCACCCAAGTTAATGTCTGGACGGAAAAGAAAAATGTTCAACAGACTCGAGAAAATGAATTGCTGCGGAGTGTTCGGCGCAGGGCCCGTGGTGCTGGTGCTTCCCTGTTGAATGTTCATCGGACCAAATTGCTGAGTACTGACGGTTCCAATGGTATTGGTGGCACCTGTACTGAACAGGTTAAATCCCCACTCGCTCAACTTCGTGCGATCGACCTCGGCGAAGCGTACCTTCAGGATCACCTCCTTCTGACGCGCTGGAGGAGGCACATTGACTGTTAATCCATCTACCACTTCCTTGGAGAAGTTGTCCGCCATCTTCAACATCTGGTCGGCAATATCCTTGGACGGCACGGTACCAACCAGCACCACCTTGTCCGCTTGCGACTGCACGTCGACACTCATCGATGGAAAAGACTCGTCCAGGCTGTTGCGCAGAGAAGAGACATCTAAATCCGCGTACACATCGAGGCTTCGCGTCCGACCGGTTTCGTCCCACAGCATCAGGCTACTGCTACCGGGTGACTTGGCGGTGATGACCAGTTCCGCAGGCGAGGTAACCACCGATTCGATCACTGCGGGATTGCCGGTAAGAATGCGCTTCACGCGGCTCGGCGTGCGAATGAGCAATGAGTGCCCAACCACGATATGTATATTCTCAGGCCCCTGTCCTCCTTGCTGGGACATCTGTGCAGGGGCAGGCGCCTGCATTGCAGGGGTCTGCGTTGCGGGCTGATCTTGCGCCACCGCCGTCAACGCAACCAAGGAAAACGCGGTACACGCGAACAGGGCGCAGGTCATGCCTGTCAAGGACAAACCGCTCTTGCTACGTCTGCTCAGTGCCACGGGTGCTCCGTTCCACAGCGTTGTTAGAATTTCACTGTGTTTTTCTTGGTACCATCATAAGTCTCTACCTCATAGACACTCTGAGGCTTCGGGGCGGGCGGCGCTTTCTTTACCGCCACGGTCGGCGCCGGCCCGAACGTCTGCAAGTCTTTCATCTCTACCGGACGGTGCATCTGCTGCGCTTGATCCGTGCCGTTACGAAGCACAAACTGCACCGTGCCCTTGTTCGCCGCCAACACCAACTTTTGCGCGTCATCCGGGTTCAAGAGCATCGTCACTTGCCGCACCTTCTGCGGCTTACCGGACGGATCTGGCTGCAGTCTTTCGCCCGTACTGAGGACCTCGACGTCCTGCAGAACAGTGGCCGTCAAATCCTCGTCAGCGCCTCTGCCGCTCTCCGGCTTAAACGTTACCAGCACGTCCACGTGACAGCCCGGAAACAAGAATCCTGAGACATTAGTAACATCGTTGGTTTCCACCGCAACAGCGCGCATCCCATCGGGGATCTTGGCGGTCAACCCCACGGCACCGGGAGCGGCCAACAATGAGTCTCGAACAGGCTCTTTGGCGGCGATCGGAAAAAGCACCACTCTGCCAACAACATCCTGCGGATTCTTGAAGGCACCCTCAACCGGGAAGTTCACCGGCCAGTCGACCAGCATTAGAGCATCGGCGGAAATCGTAGCCCCGGGATCGAGTGGTTTGGCAGCGGCCACAATCTTCAATGGCTGCACCGACGCGGCAAACTGACGCTTGATGCGGTTGTACAGGAAGTATGACACCGCCAGCGAGATCACCAGCGCCAAAATCAGAGCGAGACCAAGACGACGCTGTTTCGTAAATCACCTCCACCAAACTACGACGCACGAATAGAGCGTTCCCAGAGCTATTGCCAAGCCATACGGCATTCGCAAGGCTGTAGGATTGTCCAAATTCAATTCCGGATGGGTCTGCGCGCCCGCCCAGGCATGGAAACGCAAAACGGAACCAACATTTTTTAGCGTGGACATCATGCGGCGACGATAGAGAGCGTAAGCAATTGCCAAAACTCCCCCGAAAATGGCTGTCGCCAGAAGCACGCCAACTGCTTGACTTGGTCCCACGAGTGCTCCAATCCCGGCCATCAGCTTAACGTCGCCCGCACCCATCGCCCGCACTGCATAGAACAGAAACATGATGCCACCACCCAGCAGGCAGCCTACCAGCGCGCTTAGTAGCCCCTTCCATCCAAAGAGCACGGTGCGCAATCCAAGACCAAGCAAAATTCCTGGATAGGTGAGCCAGTTGGGTATTCGTTGTTGCTGGACATCGATTATTGCGCCGACAAGCGCCAAGGTCAACGCAAAAAGGAGAAGGTAGGAATCCCGATTCATGGCGCATTTCCAACGGCTAATACGGAAGCAAGCTACGAGGTAACTGTCGACTCGTAGCGACACGCCCGGCCAAGCGCGCTTGCCCCTAGTTCTTGCGTGCGGACCGATCTTAACTCCGGTCGCTCCGCCTACATAGCCTGCTTCCAACAGGCACATCCTAGGTTGAGCTGAGATCCCCTGGCTTCTTGCTGAAGTCATCAGGTCTTGGCCTGATTTGTTTGTCCGAGGGTCTCTCAGGATGTCTATTAGTGAAACCTCCTTGGAGAGGTCGCAGATCCGGCATGTTGAGTGCTTAGCTCAAATGGGCCGAGATCTTGCTGAACTCAGCATTGATCGAGTTCGCTAGCGTTCCCATACCGGCAAGCGCGCCCAGCGCGACGATAAGCCCAATCAAGGCGTACTCGATCAGGTCTTGGCCTGACTCGTCTTTGAGCAAGTTCTTCAAAAGGTTAACCATTGGTACAACCCCTTTCCTGAAAATTTAGATCACTGTCAACACGCCACCCCGGCATGCACCAGCGGCTTTTCCCACGATACAGGCTGAGTGAGGGTTTAAACAGTGCCGTCACTGTAGCAATGATATAAATACATTGCAAGGAAAAATTTTGCACCTCTGGAAACGAAAGTAACGCATTTCGCTCGAACAACTGGTTACCAGGAACCGGAGGCTCTAAGCTAACCCCTTTATTTTTGTGCCCGGAAGACGTTGATTCCGTAACCCAGCGATTACAGCGAGATTTCGGATCTCACGAAGCCCAGTCCCAAAACTGCACCAAACCGATTACCGGAGGCCGGTTAGCGCCCTTCTCCTCTACCAAGCTGATGGCAACACTTCTCACCCGCCAAGAATTGCGGCACGGCTTTACACACCGGCAACCCGCCCCAACCCGGAAGTAATTTCGATCTGGCTTCGTTCGACCTCCACACCCAAACGACTGCGCTTTCAATGATTCGTCCCGTCCCCAACCTTCCGTTGAACTTCCGGCGCTTGAACGGCATAGAGTACAGGAGGATTACCGGGATTGAGAGGGGTGAGCTGGTACCCGGCTGCGATCAAGTGTTTAGGAAGGTAGTCGTCGGCCGCAGCAGCCAGAAGAAAGCTTGCATCTTCAGCCACGACGGCATTGTAGTCGACAATATGCAGGTTCGTATGACGGCTCAAGCCGAGCATCAGAAGCGCGAAGGTGTCGCAATGGGTGTAACGCAACTCCAAGTCGCGGCTCAGGGCGTACACGAGACGTTGGCGCAGCCGTGGCTCTGCATAGTAAGACAATTCGACGAAAGCTGGTGCGTTTGCAACGACGATCGGCTCCTGTGTGTTCGGTAGTGTTTCGAGTTCCCTGAGAACTGCTTCGCCTCGCTGTAGAACGGGAATCGTCCACAGGGCACGAATCTCTTGGATGGCAAGCGACACCAACAGAACACCAAGCACCGCCAGCCCGACTGTAGTTTGTTGGTTCGCAGCGAAGGAGAGCACTCCGCTAAAAAGTAACGCTATGCCAATCACGGCCCAGAGAGCATAACGGTGCACGAATACATGCGTGGTGTATTTTGAGGTGGCAACCATGAGCAACGGGATTAGCGAAAGTGCGGCGATCGCCGCCCACTCCTGCCGAAGGATACCCGTCGGCCGTGCGTTCTTGAAGTCCCCCAAATCGGAGAAGATACCGAGAGCGATCGCTGCAGAAAGAAAAACGGCCCAGAGCGACAACAAATAGCGAACGTAGAACTCCGGAATCTGGTTCCAGGTTGCCGGCAGGCAGCGGTGCGCCTGAACTGGTTGCCATGCACGGATCAACGGATAATGCGCAACTAACACCAGCAGCGCTGGCAGCATTGCGGCTAGGATTGAGCAATCCACCTTGTGGGATCTTCGCCATCGCACCACCTCAGCCAAAAGCAGAGGAACCAGGAAGAAGATTGCGTAATAATGCACGGCTGTCATCAGCGCCAGGCACGCCGCGAGAAGCGTTAGAGCGAGACCTCTTCGCCGATCCTCAGTCGCCATTTGCCAACAAAGTAGGGCTCCGGCAGTACAGCCAAGCACAATTCCGTAACCGCGACCTTCGGTTGCATACCAAAGACAGGCATCGCACACAAATAGCGCAGCCACAAACGAATAAATCGCCGGCAGTCTTCGCCTGCTAAAAGCAAGCAGGCACAGCACCATTGCACAATAAGCAACGGTCGCCGGCAGGCGTACGGCTAGCGATTGGCTCTTGAAGACGGACATGTAGGAAGACACGATCATGGCGTACAGCGGTGGCGCTCCATCGCTACCGTCTTTTGTTGCCCTAAGTATCTGGGCGGCGCCTCCCTGCTGCGCCATGTGGACGGTTAGAAGCTCGTCGAGCCACATCTTCTGGCGCACGTCCTTTGCAATCGAGCAGCCCAGAAGCGCGACCACGAAAATAAAAGCCCAGCGCCAATAATGCTCCTCTAAAGAAGCATTGATTCGATCGGCAAGGCGCAACAATGTTGTTCGGTTGGGAGTCGTCAATGGGTCTATCTCAGGTTTTGCGCACATAAAACCGTTGCGATACTACTAGCGAACTCGCAGCATTGAGAGTGAGAACAAACTCTAAGCAATGTCAGCTTCTGGTTCCCTGCTGTCTCCGGTGCCCGAGGCCAGCTTGGCTTACGGAGCGGAGGCACAGACGTAAATGGATATGCCGCCGATCGAGCGCACTCTTTGGTATCCGTGCGCAACAAGCACATTTCTGAATTCATCGCCTCTCTGCCAAATACTCCCATGGGCCTCGGCACTGGCTGGAGAGATGATCTGATCACGCAGGACAACCACGCGCGGCCTGCAGGCGGCAAAATCGGCTTTGACTTGGGACGATGACACGATGTGATATCTCACTCTTTGGTCATCAGTGAGCTTTGCGGCAACGGGCATGCCAAAGGGATTTTCAAAACCCGGAAATGGCTCTGCCTCGGTTTGGAAGATGTCTCCCGGCCAGAAGCTAGCCACAACTTCACCGGAGCCGGCGATCCCGTCGATCGCGGCTGAAACCTTGAGAACTCTCGGCAACGTCCAGTCGCCTCTGTCTGGAGCTGCCTTCGCGCCTGGCACATCATTGCCGGTAATGAGATATCGACGGAAATCGCTAGCAGAAGCGGCGAGGTATACCAATATCAGAATGGCGCAAGCCGATGCCACCCACCGCCTCTCCCGACTCGATTCAATGCTTCTATAAAACTCAGTTACCAGACATACAGCACTCACGATCAGGAATGGAACACACAAACAGAAGTACTGCAGGTAAGCAGGCGTGGGCAGCAGGCAAATGAGACTCAATGCGATGGCAATTTGCAGAGCGAACCGCGGACTCTGCGGTCGTTCCGCAAACGCAACCAGCAGCCCAAGGCTGACGAAGAACAAAATGCTCCATTGCAGTCCGTTCGCCTCTCCTCCCCCCAGGAACAGTTGCAACGCAATCACAAATTTTTCTAACCACCACCCGATAAGCCCCCCGCTCGACCGCATGGAGTGATACGTCAAGTTGTCGAAAAGAAACCTATCTGGCGAAGATAGGAACAACAACCCGGATGGCACGAGGGCAATGGCAAGACCGAGGAGGAACCACAGACTCGATGCCTTCTTACTGGTCGTGTCACTATTCTGGAGGATCCACCACAAGAACACCGGTAAAACCAGAATCAAATAAGAGCGAGTATCGACGCTTAAGCCAAACAGCAGGCCGCCGCACGCCGCTCGCCATGGCGCAGACACCTTGGACACGCAGCCAGTGAGGACGTAAGCCGAAAAGAGAAATAAACCAGAGAGCGAGTACGTCTTCACCAGCGGAAACCACGCGAACACCAGTGTGCTGGATACGAACAAAATCGCGGCCGCCGTCCCTGCGAGCATTCTCTGTGTCCGACGCCAAACGTCGACGTATAACAGGGTTCCCACCAGGGAGGTCAAGGCGGCGGAAAAGATCTTGGCTGATATCCACGATGTTCCGGTCAACTTCAGCCACGCTCCGTATACGTACGGCAATAGCGGCGCCTGGTTATAGAAAAAATCCAGATATGGTTTCTTGTTGAGCAAAACCAGCCGCGACGCCAGCAGGTAGGAGCCTTCATCAGCGTCGATAAACCGATGGAGCGCAACGAAGGCAAAAAATGCAAACTGTGCCAGGAGGATGACCGGTACTGATAACCTGGTTGTGCGAGTCACGACAGAGTCGCTCGGGTCTGAATTTTCCTCTTGACTCCGGAAGCGACACCCATTGTAACCTGCTTCCACCCGACAACAGCGATTTGGATAATCCTGGTCCCTTGCGTGATCCGATTGCCAGCCCGCAATCAGATACATTACCGCGGTTTCCCGTTGCTTTGCGGAGTTTGGTTTGGCCGACAGGATTGCTATGTGCGTAAGAGCCTCGTTCATAGCGGTGTCGATGCCTTGGATTAAAGTAGTTACAGGAAGGTGGGGACAGTGACCCCGGCATCGCCATCAACGGCAATCCGGCCCTCTCGTGCTACGCTGTGGACCAACCGCGTACGTAGGCTCTTCTCTTTCCCCATAATGTGCCTGTTCTTCCTGGGTGCCACAATTCTTTCCTACGCGCCGCGGGGTCTCAGCGTTGGTGAACCAGACATCTGGTGGCGCCTGCGCAACGGCAGCTATCTGTGGCAGCATCATTCACTGCTCCATGTCGATACATACTCGTTCACCGCTGCTGGCTCCCCCTGGACAAGTTTCGAGTGGCTATCGGATCTTGTCTTTTTCTCGACATTCCATATCGCAGGACTCCAAGGGATCGTAGCAGTGTATTCGTTGGCGATGATCCTTATCTTCGCTGGCGTTTACTACCGCTGCTGCCTTGCCGGGGCGAACTACAAAGACGCTGTGGTTGCGACTCTGGGGGGCATTTGTCTTGGAGCCGTATCGCTCGCGCCAAGACCAGTACTTTTCGGCTGGATTTTCCTCACTGCTGTGTTGATCGCTCTGGACCACTTCCGGATCAGCGGAAAGGGTCTTTGGGTCCTGCCACCTCTTTTTTTCGTCTGGATCAATGTTCACGGGTCTTGGATCTATGGAATGGTGATACTGGTCCTCACAATAGCAGGTGGCCTGATCGAGGGCGCGTGGGGATTGGTCGTTGCCAATCGCTGGAGCCCAGCGGAACTTAGGAAGCTCTTGCTGGTGCTGACCGTATCCATCGTCGCCCTCTTCGTGAACCCTCTCGGTTACAAGCTCGTGCTGTACCCATTCAAGTTTCAACTGCGCTTACGGCCGGTCATGGAGTTCATTGAGTATTGGCGACCGGTCGACTTCAGCACTTGGAACGGCAAGCTGGCACTCGGACTAATCTTCGCCGTGTTGGCCGCGGCATTGTTTTCGCGCCGGCGATGGAGGCTGGACGAAGTCTTGATCGCAGCGTTTGCGCTCTGGTCAGGTCTGGTTCATGTACGCTTTCTCGACCTGGCAGCCATCATCATCGTACCGATACTCGCCCCCCGTCTGCGGCTATTTACGCCGTATGAACCGGAATTGGACAAGCCTCTGCTTAACGCAGTGATTATGCTGGCTGTAGTCGTATATGTGATTCATTCCTTCCCGTCGGCAGCACAACTGCAAATGAGGGTAGAAAGCGAATATCCTGGCGGCGTGCTGCATTTCATGCAAACGCACGATATGAACGGCAGGATTTTTCATCCAGCTGAGTTCGGTGGATACCTGGAATGGCAAGCACCTCAAGTGAAATCGTTCATCGATGGTCGCGACGAGATATTCGTCGCCAATGGTACTTTTGCCGATTACATCAGCGCTTTGCAAGTAAAAAGACCGCTCGAGGTTCTAGACAAGTATAAGATTGACTATGTCATCCTTGAGCCGTATCAACCTATGGCATATGTTCTTCAGCATTCATCAACCTGGCATTCGGTTTATTCCGACAACTCAGCTGTTTTGTTCGAAAGAGTATCTCACTAGGAAGCGGTCTAAGCCAGTCGCGATGGCAGTCCAATACGCGAGACCGACTCTGTGATCCTGGCCGGGTTTGGGTATACCGGTTCAACCTAGCGGATCGCCTCGCTTTTCGACCTGTCCCCAGATGGCCATGATCGATTTCCCGACGGAACCAAAAAGGCACCGATCAAGAACTCGCGACGCTGGAATTACACATTGGTCCCAAAAACGAAGTTCCCCTTTGGTAGGGATTGACTGCTTTAGCCAGTATCGATTCGCTGCAGACAGGAGCACCCCCACAGAATCCAGATACGACACTTGCTGCAGCCGGAGGGTGGCGGGAGTGATCCTACGAAGCATCGCATGATTGTAGCGTCGGAAATGGCCGATTGCTGCGTCGAATGGACTAAACAGATTCTGGTGTGCGGGGGATAAAACGATTAGGCGACCACCGTCTCTAAGAAACGCGGCAGCCAGCTGTAGCTCTTCGCGGTCATCTGCAATGTGTTCGAGGACATCGATATACAAGATGGTGTCGAACTGGCTTCCCTTCACACTCTGCAGTGTCCCGCAAATGACTTCACACTCGCCTGACTGATTCGCTCTTTGAAGGTTGCTTGCCAATAGGCCAACAAGGGTCGCATCGGGTTCGAGACAAACCCAGCGCCTGTGCCCGCCGCGATTGAGGTACGGAGTATTCGCTCCAATTCCAGCGCCGACCTCAAGGACATCGCCCGCAATGAACGGAAGTATTCGGCCCGACCAATAGGATTTCCAATTGTGCACTACGGCGAACAGCTCTAACTCCGAGCCCACGTATCGAAACTCACTCATGAGAATAGATATCCAGTACGTGATCGACAAATAGTGAGTAATCGCGGAGCGGCACGAAGCCGAGATTCATTCTGCTCGAGAGGACAAAGAACGTGAAACTCGCTGCGATGGTGATGAACTGAATCATGATAATCGCCAGCACGCCTGTGGCATACGTCGCCCAACCCGGAATGGCCCAGTTGGTGAAGACTCGAATAGCGACCACCAAAACAATCCCAATCCCGGCCAAGGCGAAACCCAACAGAGACGCGATAAGAAGTCGCACGCCAACGACATCTCCAAACACCGAGATTGCGCTAAGTCCGTGAGCGACCAGGCTAACAAAGTCCATCTTGGAGGCCCCGGTAATTCGCTTGCCTCGAGCAATCGGGATCATGCTGAAGGGCAGTCTTGATCGGAAAACCGCAGCCGCGTAGTGGTTCCACAATTCTGACATAGCGACCAACGTGTTGAGGTACTCAAATGGCAGAATGCTGAAATTACCTACTCGCACCCTGATTCCTGTTAGCGCCCGGTGGGTGCCGCGGTAGAGTGCATAGAAAAAGCGAAAGAAGAGGCTTTCTGACCGGCGGGCGCGTTCCGCAAATATCGCCTGTGGCCTATTGCCGGTCAAGTACGCGTCCAGAAGAGCACCCACGCCTTCGGCCGTGTCCTCGCCGTCGGAATCCATGACGAGGACCGCGTCGCAGGCCATGGTCGACTGGATGTACGCCAATCCAATTGCGATCGCGCGCTGATGGCCGAGATTTCGACGGAGTCGCAGTATCCTTACGGCTCGGACCTTCAAGAAATCTGTTTGCAACCCGCTCTCGTATCTCTCGACTGAGCCGTCGTCAATGAGGCAGATTCTGACGACACACGAACGTGTAGACACCAATTCATCCACCCGGCGAATCAGTTCCAGAGCCGATGGCCAATCGTCTCGAACCGGCATCACCACAACCAACCGCAGCGGCGGGCTTTCGATCACAGTTGATCTCCCAGGATCTACGTTGCTTCTAGTCGAGCGGACGGGCAACCGTAATGAGAATGCTAACGATTCAATCCAAACAATGCGCTGGTGTCAACCGTTGCTCATCTGCGTGGTGAACGGTACCGACGTATCCTGTCGGCCACTTCGAAGACTTCATCCAATCCATTAGAATCAGTTTCTGATGTCTTTGACGGGCACCCGAACCGAGCACCGGCACGCAAACGACGGATCAGCCCAAATGATCCCAAACAACGATATGGCGTCACCTGAACAGCGCACAACCTTGCTGCGGTACGACTTTAAGTGGGATCGCTGGCGAGGCCTCTCAGCGAATGCGTTTTCATTTCCTGTGATGTGCGTTTTCCTATTGTGCGCTGTGATCTTCGCTTTTTGTGTCAAGCAGTTCGCAGAACCGGATATTTGGTGGCATCTGCTCAACGCCTCCCACATTTTCCAATACCATACAATCCCGACTCTGGATACTTACTCATTCACCGCGGCCGGGCTCCCGCGAATCGACTTCGAGTGGCTTTCGCAGCTGGTATTTTACTTGGGCTTCAAGACTGCTGGACTTCAGGGCATCCTCGCAATCTACTCCTTGGTTCTCGCGGCGATTTATATCGGTGTTTATTACCGATCATGCCGCGCCGGCAGCGATGTCAAGGATGCTACCATTGCCACTCTCGGCGCCATCTTTCTTGGCGTAGTGTCTATAGGCCCTCGCATGCTGTTGTTTGGTTGGTTATGCATGATGGGCCTACTGCTCGCGCTCGATCGCTTCCAGCGCGCTGGAAAGGGCTTATGGGTTATTCCGCCCCTGTTTGCCGTATGGGCAAATCTTCATGGTTCCTGGGTGTTCGGCCTGGTCGTCCTGGGTCTGACAATTGCGGCAGGGTTGTTGACGGGAGAGTGGGGATCGGTTTATGCGCAACGCTGGAGCCCCGGTCAATTAAAGCGATTGTTGATAGTACTGGCTGCTTCCCTGCTTGCTCTTTTTGTCAACCCCATTGGCTACCGGCTTGTGCTCTATCCGTTTGATCTTCTTCTCCATCAGCCGGGCAACATGCAGATCGTTGAGGAGTGGCGATCCGTGGACTTCGGCAATGGCAACGGCAAGCTCGTGCTGATCACTGTCTTCCTTTTACTGAGCGCTGCATGGTTTTCCAACCGTCGCTGGAAACTAGACCAAGTTTTGTTGACGGCATTTGCTCTTTGGGCAGGACTGTCGCATGTGCGACTCTTATTCTTTCTTGGCCTAATCGCCACTCCTATCCTGGCCCCCTCCTTACGGCTCTTCCCTCCATACGAACGGAGGTTGGATAAGCCATGGCTCAATGCCGCGATTATCGCGCTTATCGTTGCAGGCCTCATCATATTTTTCCCGTCGAAAGTACAGTTACAGCAAAGAGTCGACGCAAGCTACCCGAGGGCTGCATTGGAGTTCCTAAAGGGGC
>Ga0335074_10002324_pt1 | contig 25892 bp, 24 predicted proteins | sample Lox_Sample_23_FD_206715 | JGI IMG/M metagenome (GOLD analysis project Ga0335074, IMG submission 206715) | Soil microbial communities from Loxahatchee National Wildlife Refuge, Florida, United States - Lox_Sample_2.3 | ecosystem: Environmental > Terrestrial > Soil > Wetlands | place: USA... | reverse complement strand
AATCGAACGAAGAGCTGGCGCTCAGCCAGTACGGCCAGGATACCTTCACCAGCCTTCAGACATTTCTTCAGGGCACCGGCACGCTGGTCTACGATCCCACTCCAACCCCGCTCGGCTGGCGTATGCTCATGGGAGCTTTTTACGTGCAGGACTCGATGCGGTTCACGCCGAAACTCACCGTGACCGTCGGCTATCGCCAGGAGTTCGACAACGGCTGGAATGAAGCCTTCGGCCGCGCGTCCAATTACGGATATACAGGCGGCGCCATCAACGCGCAGCCCACCATCGGCTCCTCGGTCTTCACCGTGAATCGCGCTAAATTTCTGCCGCAGCCGAGGCTGGGCCTGGCCTGGAACCCGATTTCGGGTTCGCGCAAAACGGTCCTGCGCGCGGGTTTCGGCATGTTCAACGATCTCCAGGATGCCCTTGGTTACCGCACCGATCAGAACGCGCCGTACAATCCGACGTACAGCCTGGCGAACGCCCTGGTTTCGCAGTTTCCGTTGTCGCAGTCGGCGCCCGTGCCGGCCGCCGCGAAAATCGTGCCCGGCGGCGTCGAGCCCGATCTCTATTCGCCAACGCTCATCTCGTGGTCGCTCCGCGTCGAGCAGGAAATCACCGCCAACACCGCGCTGACGCTCGGCTACGTCGGCTCGCACGGGTATCATGAACTGGTGGGCGTCGACACCAACGAGCCCTTCCCGGTCGTTTGTCCGGCCTCGCCCTGTCCCGCCGTCTATCCCTCGAGTTTCCCGGCGGCGCTGGCCGGCACGCCGGTTCCCGCCGGGACCTATTACAACCCTACGTCCACCAAGCCGCAGCCGAGCCTCGGTCCCACGTGGACCTATTTTTCGGAAGGCGACGCCGCCTATAACGCGTTGCAGGTCGATCTCAACCACCGTTTCGACCATGGCTTCACCGCGCGCGGAGTTTACACCTGGTCGAAGACCATCGACGACGGCGATTCTCTCAACTCCACCACCTCCGGCAACGAGCCGGCCCTCCTCTCCAATCCCTTCGATCTTCGCGCCGACCGCGGACTGGCGAATTTCGATGTGCGCAACGCCGCCGTGATCAGTCTCGTCTATCAGCTTCCGAACTGGCGCCATCGGCTGGCCAGCGGATGGAGCGTCGGCTCCATCATCACCTTGCAGAGCGGTTTTCCGTTTACTCCGCAGCTCAGCTACAACCCGTCCAATAGCGGCGACACCAAAAATCCGGTGCGGCCGTTCGTGAATCCGAATTTCACCGGCAACGTGATTATCGGCTCGCCGAATGAGTGGTTCAATCCAGCGGCGTTTCTTGCGCCCCCCAACAACAGCGGCTTCTGGGGCAACCTGGGACGCGACACTTTGATCGGGCCTGGCCTGGCAACCTGGGATTTTTCGCTGCACAAAGACACGCGCATCAGCGAAAAGCTGAATCTCCAGTTCCGCGCCGAGTTTTTCAATATTCTGAACCACGCCAATTTCAATACCCCCAACCCCGTGACCTTCACTCCGGCCGTTTCTCCGACCGCCGGCGTGATCACCAGTACCTCCACCACCTCGCGCCAGATCCAGTTCGGATTGAAGCTGCTATGGTGAGACAGTTAAGCTGGTAGTCATGTATACACGACGCTCTCTGGTTTTCGCGGCTCTTTTTGCGACCCTTCTGAGCGCGCAGGAAAAGCAGCCGTCCGTGCAGGTGACGGGCGCGGTGAAACAGGAGCTCACCCTGACGGCGGACGATCTCGCCAAAATGCCGCGCGCCTCGGTCCGCACCACGAACAATGGAATGGAGACGGTTTATCAGGGTGTCTGGCTGCACGACGTCTTAAAGAAAGCCGGCGTTCCGCAAGGCAGTGAGCTTCGCGGCAAAGCCTTGGCCGGCTATGTTCTGGCCGAAGCGCAGGACGGCTATGAAGTCGTTTTCTCGCTGGCCGAACTGGACCCTTCCTTCATCGATAACCAGATTCTTCTCGCCGACACGGCCAACGGCAAGCCGCTGTTCGGCGCGCAGGGACGCTTTCGCCTGGTGGCGCCCAAAGACAAACCGGGAGCACGGTCGGTTCGCATGCTGACCAGGCTGGAAGTGGTCCAATTAAGGAAGTAGATGAAACCAGGGATCGAAAACCGGCTGGCGCAGGTGCGGAAAAGCCGGGCCGTCCGGGCCGCGGACCTGGCTCGCCGGGTCCATGTCAGCCGGCAAACGATCTATGCGATCGAAGCCGGCACCTACGTTCCGAATACCGAAGTTGCCCTGCGTCTGGCTCGCGAACTGGAGGTCACGGTCGACGAGTTGTTTGCCATCCGGCAAGGGCCGGAAGCGTCGCCCGAATCGATGAAAGCCGACGTGCTCAGCGCCGAAACGCCCGCCCGGGGCCAGCCGGTTCGGATTTGCCAGATGGGGACGCACTGGGTGGGCGTTCCCGTCTCAGCTTCACCGTATTTCATGCCCGAGGCCGATGGCATCGTCAAGCGAACCTCGCGCGCCAACGGGAGCGCGGACCTGGTCATCTTCTCGAAGGAAGACGCCACGCAAAAACGCCTGGTGCTCGCCGGGTGCGATCCCGCAACGGGCTTGCTGTCCCGAATGGTGGAAAAAATCAGCGGCGTGGAGATCGTGGTGGCCTCCGCGTCGAGCAAGCTGGCTCTGGCCTGGCTCAAACAAGGCAAAATTCACATCGCCGGTTCGCATCTCGAAGATCCGAAAACCGGAGAATACAATCTCCCCTTCATTCGCCGCGAGTTCCCCGATGAAGACTTCACCGTGGTCACCTTTGCGCGATGGGAGGAAGGTCTGATTTTACGCCTGGGAAATCCCGCGCGCATTCGCAGGATCGAGGATCTGGCCAGAAAAAATGTCCGGTTCGTCAATCGCGAGCCGGGTTCCGGAAGCCGGGCATTGCTGGATAAACTGCTCGCGAAGGCCGGCATCGATCCTCGCCGGGTGCAGGGCTACGATCGGCTGGCCTATGGTCACCTGGCGGCCGCTTACTCGGTGCTGTCCGGAGACGCGGATGTTTGCCTGGGAACGCGTTCCGCGGCGAAAACGTTTCGTCTCGATTTTGTTCCGCTGCACAGCGAGCGTTATGACCTGGTGATGCGCAAGCGCACCATGGAGCTGCATGCGGTAAAGGCGTTCATGGACGTTCTTCAGCGGGCCGCGCTGCGGCGCAGGCTGGAGGTGCTGGCCGGTTATGACACCTCCCAGACGGGGACCGTGCTTGTGTAAGCGATTCCTTCCCGGCTTCGCCCTCGCCGCGAGCCTGATCGCGGGAGAGTTCCACTGGGATCTGCCGCGGGGATTTCCGCGTCCGTTCGTTCCGCCCGACAACCCCATGAGCGTCGCCAAAGTGGAGCTTGGCCGCTATCTCTTCTACGACCAACGCATGTCCGTCAACGGGACCAAATCCTGCGGGAGCTGTCACCGTCAGGAACTCGCCTTCACCGACGGTCGCGCCCACGCGGAAGGCGCCACCGGCCAGCTTCACCCGCGAAGCAGCATGAGCCTGGTAAACGTAGCCTATGTTCCATTGCTGACCTGGGCCAACCCGGCGCTGACCTCGCTCGAACAGCAGATGCTGACTCCCATGCTCGGCGAGCATCCGGTCGAGCTTGGATTAAAAAGCCACGAGCCGCAGTTTCTGGCGATGCTGCACACCGATCCCGTATATAGCCGATTGTTCCCGCAAGCCTTCACCGGCCAACGCGACCCGTACATCCTCGATAACGTCACCAAGGCGATCGCCGCGTTCGAACGAACCATCATTTCCATGCGTTCTCCCTACGACCGCTATCGTTGGGGCGGGGATTCGTCCGCGATTTCGGATTCGGCCAAGCGCGGAGAGATCATTTTCTCCTCGAGCGAACGCGGCGGCTGTTTCCAGTGTCACGGAGGATGGAACTTCAGCGGCGCCATCCGCTGCGAGGGAGCGGAGTCGCCGCCCGGAAAGTTCGCCGCTTTTTTCAACACGGGAGTGACAACCTACGTCGCGCCCAATCGCGGGTTGTATGAGTACACTCACCAGCCCGGCGACATCGGGAAATTCCGCGTGCCGTCCTTACGGAACATCGCCGTCACCGCGCCCTACATGCACGATGGAAGCTTGCCGACCCTTGAAGCGGTGGTCCATCACTACGCCGTCGGGGGAACAATGGCTGATCCGGACAAGTCGGACATTCTCCGGCGAATTCACTTGACCCCCGATGACCAGCGTGACCTGATCGAATTTCTGAAATCGCTCACCGATGAAGAAATGCTCCGGGATCCACGGTGGAGCAATCCCTGGATGGCGCACGCGAATCCTTAAGATTTCCCGGGCGCGCCAGGCTGCGGTCATCGCGAAAACGCGGCGTTTATTCATCCCGATTTCAACCACATCCCATTTCGCTTCAAGCACGGCCGCACAACCCTCCAATATCCTCAAGTCAGATGGCTGGCGCTTCAGGCAGCTTCCAGTCGACCGCGCGACGGCAGTCCTAGGAAACTTCGTTGCAACGTAATGGGAGGCATCCCGATGTCTGGCGTAGGCCGGTGATCGTCAATCTGGCCCACTCGTCGCTTGGGGTATGGGGCGATCCTGTGCTGTTCGGGTTACTGACAGTTCCTTGCCGTCCTGGGTTATCGGGCGGAGCGGCCGCAAATTTTTCTAAGGAGCCTGAACGACAGGGAGAAAACTGTGCTGAAAAAGGGGACAGACTACTCTGTCCCCGCCTGTAAGTTATTCATGCCGCGTACGACCACGGCCGTGGACAGAGCGGTCTGTCCCCTTTTTCAGGACCTTGCCAAACGACAGGAGAAAACTGCCTCGCCGCGCTCACGCGCTGCGACCCAATCCGAGCATCGCCAGTCCCGCGAAAATCAGCACCAGTCCGCCCATTTTTCCCCACGTCAGGGGCTCGCCAAAAAATATCCGCGACCACAAAATGGTCCACATATATCCCAGCGCGACCATCGGATACAAGACGCTAAGCTCGCCTTGCGCCATCCCCCGCACGAAAAATACCGACGACAACCCGTACATCACGATTCCCGCGATCAGGTGCCCGTTGCCCAGCAGCGCAATCATATTCAGCCGCAGCCGCGACGACGCCGCTTTCAAAAACGCCGCGCCGAAGCTGCCGATGAATCCGGCCACGAACACGTACAGCATGGAAGAAACCGGCGTCATGATTTCTTCACCGCGCCCTTGCCCGATCCCCGGCCGAGCGCCGCCACGCCCGCCACGATCAGCGTAATGCCCCCCAATTTGAGCGCATTCATCTGATCTCCGAAAAAGTAGGCGGAAAGAATCGTCACCCACACAAACGTCAGCGCGATCACGGGGTAAATCGCCGACAATTCCCCGTGCCGCAGCGCCACCACCAGCAGCACCATGCTGAAGGCGTACAGCGAGTAGCCGACAAAAAGCTGCGGCGTGGTGAGAATCGCGATGCCGGTGGCGATCAAGGAGGGATGGCCCAGGCCGTTGGCGCCATTTTTGATCAGCACCTGCGCGCCCGCATTGACCAGCGTCACGCAGAACACCAGGAAAATCGCAAAACGCTTCTGGGCCGGAGTCGCTTCAGTCAATTTCCAGAATAATAAACTTTCGCGATCGCAGCAGGCCGGCCCATGACACATCCTCTGTTGTCCAGTGGCGTAAGCCGCCAGGCTTGCGCTCCGGACGGTAGCGAACTCGCACCACGAACAACTGCGTTGTCCTACTCGCCCGACTGTTGCAGCAGCTTCGCCACCAGCGCGGTCCATCCGGTCTGATGATTCGCCCCGATGCCCGCGCCGTTGTCGCCGTGAAAATATTCGTAGAACAAAACGTGATCGCGGAACTGCGGGTCGCGCTGATATTTTTCCGCGCCGCCGAACACCGCGCGCCGGCCTTCGGGATCGCGCAGGAACAGGCGCGACAACCGCCGCGACAGTTCCGCCGCCGCCTGCCCCAGCGTCACCCGTTTTCCCGAGCCGGTGGGAAACTCCACCAGCAGATCCTCGCCAAAATAGTGGTTGTAGCGTTGCAGCGATTCGATCAGCAGATAATTCACCGGAAACCAGATCGGCCCGCGCCAGTTCGAGTTCCCGCCGAATAATCCGGTGCTCGATTCGGCCGGCTCATAGCGCACGCTGTGCTCCTGCCCGTCCACCGTCAGCGAAAACGGATGCCGTTCGTGAAACTTTGAAACCGAGCGAATCCCATACGGCGACAAAAATTCGGTCTCATCGAGCAGCCGTTCCAGCACCTGCACCAGCCGGGACCGCACCAGCACGCTCAACAACCGCCGCGACTGCATCCCTTCGCGCGTCAGCGAAGCGACGTTGCCGGCAAGATCGGGCCGGTGTTTCAGGAACCACTCCATGCGCCGCTCGAATCCGGGGAGTGTTTCGATCACCTCCGGCTCTATCGTGTCCGCCGCGAACAGCGGAATCAGCCCGACCATCGACCGCACCCGCAGCAGCATCGACTGGCCGTCCGGCAGGCGCAGCCGGTCGTAGAAAAAACCGTCGGTGTCGTCCCACAACCCGCCGTTGCCGATGCCGTTCATGGCCGACGCGATATACAAAAAATGCTCAAAAAATTTGCTGGCAATATCTTCAAAAGACGGATTCACTTTGCAAGCTAATTCCAGCGAAATTTTGAGCATATTCAGGCAGAACATGGCCATCCAGCTGGTTCCGTCGGATTGCTCCATGTACCCGCCGGTGGGCAGCGGCGCGCTGCGGTCGAACACCCCGATATTATCCAGGCCCAGGAATCCGCCCTCGAAAATATTGCTGCCTTCCGAGTCTTTCCGGTTCACCCACCAGGTGAAATTCATCAACAATTTGTGAAAAACGCTTTCTAAAAACGCGTAATCCGGCTGGCCCGACAGCTTGCGGTCGATCTGAAAAACGCGCCAGCAGGCCCAGGCGTGCACCGGCGGATTCACGTCTCCGAAATTCCACTCGTAGGCCGGGATCTGGCCGTTGGGATGCATGTACCATTCCCGCAGGAACAGCCGCAGTTGCCCCTTGGCGAAATCCGGATCCACCAGCGCCATCGGGATCATGTGAAACGCCAGATCCCACGCCGCGTACCACGGATACTCCCACGTGTCCGGCATGGAAATGACGTCTTCGTTGAACAGATGAACCCAGTTCGAGTTGCGGCCCTGCCAGCGGCTCGCCGGCGGAGGCGGCATCGCCGGGTCGCCCTTCAGCCAATCTTCAATCACGAAATGATAAAACTGTTTGGACCACAGCAGCCCCGCGAACGCCTGCCGCTGAACGCGTTTCCCATCCTCGGAAAGATTCGCTGGAGCAAAACTGTAGAACTCATCCGCTTCGGCGATTCTCTCGGCGAATAATCCGTCGAAATCGTGGACCAGGCAGGTGGGATCGCTCACTTCGGAAAGACGCATGCGCAGCACCTTGGTTTCACCCGGTGCCAGTTCCAGCCGGTGCCAGGCGCAGGCCTTGGTGCCATGCCGCTCCGGATTCACCGCGTTTTCCTGATGGTGAACCACCCGCCGCTGGAACGCATCCTTGAAATAAACCTGGGCGCCGAATCCCCACAGCGCGCAGGTGTTGGTGTCGTTTTCGGTGAACAGAAGATCCGGCTGGCCGTCGACGTCGAAGCGATACGAGCCCAGCGTGCGATGCGAAATATCGATCCCGCAGGAGGCCGCCGTGAGCGACGGCCGCTCCGGACTCGCGTCCCAGCACCAGGTATTGCGAAACCACAGCGTCGGCAGAATGTGCAGCACCGCCCGTTCCGGCCCGCGATTCACCGCCGTCACCCGAATCAGAATGTCGCAGGCGTCGGCCTTGGCGTATTCGACGAAAATATCGAAATAGCGGTCCTGGTCGAAAACTCCGGTGTCGATCAACTCATATTCCGGCTCGCGGCGCGAGCGGTGCTGGTTCATCTCCAGCAGCTGCCGGTAGGGAAACTCGGCCTGCGGATACTTGTACAGGCATTTCATGTAGGAATGCGTGGGCGTCGAATCGAGGTAATAATACAGCTCCTTCACGTCCTCGCCGTGATTCCCCTGCGTGCCGGTGAGGCCGTAAAGCCGCTCTTTGAGAATAGGATCGCGGCCGTTCCAGAAGGCCAGCGCGAAACACAACCGCTGGTGATTGTCGGAAATTCCGGCAATGCCGTCCTCGCCCCAGCGATAGGCGCGCAGGTGCGATTGTTCGAAGGGCAGATAATCCCACGCCGTGCCGTACGCGCTGTAATCTTCGCGAACCGTGCCCCAGTGACGCTCGGAAAGGTACGGTCCCCAGCGCCGCCAGTGCTCTTCCCGCCGCGCCGTGGAGATCAACCGCCTTTTTTCTGCATCCATCCATTCGATTTTAAGACAATCCGCAAACGCGGCCCGCGTTTTTACCTGGGAAGCGCGTCGCGGTACAACGCGATCCGCGGGGGCTTCGTCAGCAGCACCGTCACCACGTCGAAGCGCACCCGCTCCCACGGCGTTTCCGTGCGCCGCGCGTAGTCCCGCGCGACGCGCATCAAATGACGGCGCTTTTCGTCATCGATCGCCCGCTCCGGCGGACCGAATGCGCCGCGTTCCCGCGTCTTCACTTCGACGATCACCAGCGCCTCGCCTTCGCGCGCGATCAGATCGGCTTCCGCTTCGCCGGACGCCAGCCGGAAATTGCGCGCGACAATCGTGAATCCGCGCGCGCGAAGAAAGCGATGCGCCAGATCTTCGCCATGCCGTCCACTCGCCGCCGCCGGGGACCACAATGTTCGGCGCCGAACGTGACGCAGCCGGTCCAGAATCTTTCCGATCATTTAATTACGCTCAGCCGCCACTCGATCACTTTGCCGCGCACCATGTAGCACATGTAGTATTCCCAAAACCGGCGAAAGCGCGTGAAGCGATTCACCAGCAGCTCGAATCCCAGCCATCGCCACAAAGCTAGTAGCTTCACGCGCACCGAAATCTCGCGAAATTTCACTGGCGAATAATAGCCGAAACCGCCATGATCCTCGCCGAAGTAGCGCAGCGAAAAACTATTCAGATGCCAGCGGTGCGTGGGATCGCAAAACGAGCTGAAATCGGTGTAATGCGGCGTTACGATGAACACTTCCCCGCCCGCGCGCACCAGCCGGTGAAATTCTTCCATGCTCCGCACCACGTCGCCGACGTGTTCGATCACGTGAATCGCCTGTAGCGCGTCGAAACTGGAATCGCGAAACGGATAAGGGAAATGGTCGAGGTCGCACAGCACATCGGCGCGGCTGGCGGGATTGCGGTCGATGCCGAGGGCGTCTTTTTTCTTGTTGATCCCGCAGCCGACGTCCAAAATTCGCATTCAGACGAAATTTTCGCACCATCCGGGCGTTCCGCGCCATCTAAACGCATGATGAGGCTGGTCCGTCAAATCGGGCGCAAGGTGCGCGAAACACGAATGTTCGTGCGCGCGATGCAATCGCCGTCGCATCCGATTGTCGCGCAAATTGTGCCGATTCGCCGTTGCAATCTGGACTGCGCTTACTGTAACGAATACGACAAAACTTCCGCGCCGGTGCCGCTTGAAACCATGCTGCGGCGCATCGACAAGCTGGCCGGCCTGGGCACGACGATTATCACCCTGAGCGGCGGCGAGCCGACTCTGCATCCCGACCTCGACGCGATCATCCGCCGCATCCGCGAGCACGGCGCGATCGCCACGCTGATCACCAACGGGCTGCTGCTGACGCCGGACCGCATTCGCGCGTTGAATCGCGCCGGCCTCGATTATCTGCAAATCAGCATCGACAATCTGGCTCCGGACGAGGTTTCGAAAAAAAGTCTGCGCGTGCTGGAGCGGAAACTGGAATGGATGGCGCGCTACGGCGAGTTCGGCGTGACCATTAATTCCGTGCTCGGCGCGGGGGTGCGCAATCCCGAGGACGCGATCGTGGTCGGGCGCCGCGCCCGCCAGTTGGGGTTCACCAGCACCGTCGGAATTTTGCACGATCACAGCGGGCAGCTGCAACCGCTTGCGCCGGAGCATAAAAATGTGTACGATCGTTTCCGGCATTTGAAAACCGGCCTGTTTTCTTTTGCGCACTTCGATCATTTTCAGGAGAACATCGGCCGCGGACTGGCGAATGACTGGCATTGCCGCGCCGGCGGACGGTTTCTTTATATCTGCGAAGACGGGCTGGTGCATTACTGTTCGCAGCAGCGCGGGCACCCCGGCATTCCGCTCGAAAATTACACGGTCGATGATATTCGCCGTGAAGCGGCGCGGCCCAAGGGGTGCGCTCCATTCTGCACCATTTCGTGCGTGCATCAGACGGCGATGCTCGACGATTTTCGCGAGCATCCGCGCGAGACGCTGGCCGGAATCGTCGACCGGCGCCGCGCGATCGACCCGGATTTTCAGCCGCCGGCGCTGGTGAATCTGCTGTCGTGGCTGTTTCTCAATGAACGCCGCCGCGGATTTTTCGGCAAATTGATGGTCAGCGCGCTGGGGCTGAAGCGGTCGTAAAACGGGGTCCCTAGCAGGGTGCTGAAAAAGGGGACAGACTACTCTGTCCCCGCCTGTAAGTTATTCCTGCCGCGTGCGACCGTGGCCGTGGACAGAGCGGTCTGTCCCCTTTTTCAGCGCCCTGCCAGGCTACTCGGCTTTCGCTACCGGCAAATGCATCGACATGATCACCAGAGTTGCGGCGGTGGTATGGAACGCGTGCGGAGTGTTCTCCGGGATCAGAAAGAAGTCTCCTTTGGCAATGTGCCGCGAAGATCCGCCATCGATGGCGGTGCCGAGCTCATTCGATTTCATTCGTTTCGCGCCCACCAGTTTCCCACCCGTGGTGAGGGTTCCCGCGCCCTCGATGACGTAGCACACTTCTACCGCCGTTTCGTGCACGCTCGGTGGAGTATCGACGCCTCGCACGCGGTACTCCAGGTTCACGGTGTAGGGAGTGGAGCGCAACAGGACGTCTATAAAATTGGCCTGATCGGATTTCCGTTCGCTCTTGGCCTTGGCCATCATGGCGGCAACATCGGCCGCGCTGGTAAACGACTTCGCCGCCGGCTGCTGAGCGAACAAGCCGGTCGCGACGATCAAAACACTCATCAGTGCGCGCATCGTTCCTCCTCTTCGAGTCTGGATCGACTTATCGTACCATCACCCGTTTTGAGCCGAGAGAACGATCCCCTCCCGACAGGATGGGTTTTTACCTGGACGAAGTCGTATAATCTGGTTAAGTTTGTCGCATGAAACAGGGGTACAGATCAGGGCGAAGAAGTCAAAATATAGGCTTATTTATCAAAGTGATGGAAGGGAGATGCAGATGAGGTCGCACGTTTTTCGCAGTGGACCGGGAATGCTGGCGATTGCCGCAGCGATGCTGTCGGTGAGCGCTTTCGGGGCGAAGGATCACGGATATGTTAAGGCTCGCGGCGGGCCGGATGACGCGGCGGTTTATATCAACGGCAAGTATGCGGGGCCGGCTTCGCGTTATACGGTGCCGGAAAAATATGATGCGCCGCTGGGCCAGATTGAGGTGTCCATCCGCGATCCGCGATGTGAGGATTTTGTCACCAAAGTCAACGTGGAGCCGGGCAAGACCATCCACATTCATTACAAGCTGACGCGCCGGCCGCTCGAAAAACCGCCGTTCGGGCTGTTCAAATTGAGCGCCGCGCCGGAGCAGTGGAGCCTTTCGGCCGGCGACGCGGGCGCGGTCTATATCAATGATAAGTATTACGGCTACGTCGCGCAGTTGAAAAGTCCTGGCGAGGGAATTTTACTGAATCCGGGAACTTACGACCTGCGTATCGAATCGGGGGAATTTGGCACGCTTCATCAGAGCTTCACGATTGAAGCCAATAAGACGACGAAGGTCGCTCTGACCAAGCAGTAGCAGCGGCGCCGCGCGCCCGGGCCTGAACCCGGGTAGCATGAAGGGGAATGAATCTGCCGGTGCATCCCCCGGTGCCGCCGATGCTGGCCAAGCGCGTCGCCGAAATTCCGGACGCGGGCGACTGGATTTTCGAGCCGAAATGGGATGGTTTTCGCGCCATCGTTTTCCGCGACGGCGGCGAGATTCTGATTCAGAGCCGCGATCTGAAATCGCTGAACCGCTATTTTCCGGAGTTGATCGATCCGCTGCTCGCGCAGTTGCCGGAAAAATGCGCGCTCGACGGCGAACTGGTGGTGGCGCGGAACGGCGCGCTCGATTTCGACGCGCTCCAGATGCGCATTCATCCCGCGGCGTCGCGAGTGAAACTGCTGGCCAAAGAAACTCCCGCTTCGCTGGTGTTCTTCGATCTGCTGGCCGCGGACCATGGCGACTATTGCGCGCGCCCGTTTGAAGAGCGCAGGCGGAAGCTGGAAACGGTGCTGCGGCCGGCCACGGCTCCGCTTCACATTACGCCCGCGACGCGGGAACGGAACGTCGCGCGGGATTGGTTCCGGCGATTCGAAGGCGCGGGACTCGATGGGGTGGTCGCCAAGAGTGTTTCGGGAACGTATGAGCCGGATAAGCGGGTGATGCTAAAAATTAAGCATGAGCGCGATTGCGATTGCGTAGCCGCCGGTTTTCGCTGGCACAAGAAAGGCGAGCAGAGCGGTGTTGGCTCGCTGCTGCTGGGGCTGTACGACGATTCGGGCGCGCTCCAGCACGTCGGCGTGTGCGCGAGTTTCAGCGACCAGACGCGTCGCGATCTGGTGGATTTTCTGAAACCGTATCGCCTTAACGCGCTGGCGAATCATCCCTGGAGATCGTGGGCGGAAGCGGATGCGGCCACCAGCCGCATGCCCGGCGCGCAAAGCCGCTGGAGCCGCGGAAAAGATTTATCCTGGGAGCCGCTGCGGCCGGAGCTGGTGGTCGAGGTCGCCTACGAACATATGCAAGGTCCGCGATTTCGCCACACCGCGCAGTTCCGCAGATGGCGTTTCGACAAGCAGCCGAAAGATTGTACCTACGCGCAGCTCGAAGTGGTGCCGCCACAGGAGCTGGCGGAGATTTTTTCCGGCTGACCCCCACCTTTCACAGGCGCGGCTTGCGTCTTTTCCGTTTCCGGGTTTTCTGCCGACTACCCGGGTGAAGTGGCGTAAGCCGCCGGCTTGCGCTCCACGCGGCTCCATTCGTGTGCCGCGAACCACACAAGCCTGGCGGCTTATGCCACTTCTACAGACTACCTGGGTGAAGCGGCGTAAGCCGCCGGGCTTGCGCTCCACGCGGCTCGATTTGTGGGCCGCGAATCACACAAGCCTGGCGGCTTATGCCACTTCTACAGACTACCCGGGTGAAGTGGCGTAAGCCGCCGGGCTTGCGCTCCACGCGGCTCCATTCGTGGGCCGCGAATCACACAAGCCTGGCGGCTTATGCCACCGTCTCTCAGCGGCGGGTGCGCCATTCGCGGGTGGGATCGTCGTCGGGATCGGGCGTTTGCTGCGCCGGACGCATCGCTTCGGGAACGTGACGCAGATTCACGCGAATCCGCGTCCAGGTGGAAAATCGCCCGCGCATGGAATCGACCAGCACATCGTCTTCAGCCAGGCGCCGCGCCGCTTCCGGATGCTTTTTCTTCCAGCGCTCCAGACCCTCCAGCGCGGCGTCCTGCTGGGGCGAATTGGCCACGACGATCAGCGGCATCTTTTCCCGCGCGGGCATTTTATTTCGCGCGCGCGAAGGCGTGACGCGCGGCGCTTCGCCGGCCATTTTGCGGAAGTGCGGCGGCCACGGCGCATCGCCGAGACCCGTGGCTTCGTCGCGCCCGGAAAGCTCCAATAATTTTTCGAGCGAACCGGCGAAGCGATCCATCTCCGCATGCCGGTCGCCGATTTCGGCGAAACGCCTGGGCATGGTGGCGACGGTGAAATCGGCCGGATCGCAATCGGCGGTTTCGCGCCAGTCGAGCGGAGCGGAAACGCGCGCGTCCGGCGTGGGGCGCACCGAGTAGGCCGAGCAGGTGGTGCGATCCTTGGCGTTCTGGTTGTAATCGAGAAAAACGCCGTGGCGTTCTTCTTTCCACCAGCTCGAAGTGGCGATTTTCGGCAGGCGCCGTTCGATGGCGCGCGATAACGCCAGCGCGGCGCGGCGCACTTCGACAAAGCTCCAGCGAGGGTGCAGGCGAACGTTGACGTGCATGCCGCGCGAGCCGCTGGTTTTCGGCCAGCCGCGCAGGCCCACGGACTCGAGAAATTCGTTCACCTCCAGCGCGACCAGGCGGACCGTCGACCAGGCGACGCCGGGGCCGGGATCGAGATCGATGCGCAGTTCATCGGGATGATCGAGATCGCTCGCGCGAATTGCGTGCGGGTGCAATTCGATGCACCCGAGATTGACCACCCACGCGAGGCCGGCTTCGTCGTCGACTACGATCTCTTCGGCGGTTCGGCCGGAGGGAAACGACAAGGTGGTGGTGCGCAGCCAATCCGGACGATCCGCCGGAGCGCGTTTTTGATAGAAGGCGTCGGCCTCGGCGCCGTTAACAAAGCGTTTAAGCACCAGCGGACGGCCGCGGATGCCGTTCAACGCGCCGGGCGCGACCGCGAGATAATAACGCACCAGGTCGAGCTTGGTGAGCTTCGCGTCGCGTGAAAAATAAAGTTTTGCCGGATGCGTGATGCGAACCTCGCGGTCCGCGATCGAAAGAATTTCCGCCGCGTCCTGCTGGGGGTTTGGCATGGCGTCCTCGAGCACCCGAAAGCGCAAGCCTGTCGGCTTAGGTTACTGCACCTGTTCGTCGGCCAGGCGCAACGCCGCGTCCATCGCCGCGACGCCTTGATCGATCTCGCTTTTTTCGATGATCAACGGCGGCGCGATCACAAAATGGCTGATCCACGCCGAGACGGAGACGCCGTTCTTCATCATCTCCGCGGCGATTTTATCCACCATGGCCGGCATCCCCGCCATTTTTTCCTGCATGGTGTTGAACAGTTGTTTGGTCGCGCGATTCTTCACCAGTTCGACGGCCCAGAACATGCCCAGGCCGCGCACGTCGCCGACGCTCGGATGCCGGTCCTTGAGCGCCGTCAGTTTTTCGCCTAAATATTTGCCCACTTCGCGCGCGCGATTCACCAGATCCAGGCGCCGCATTTCGTGGATGGTGGCGATCGCCGGCAGCAGCGTCAACGGATGCGCTTCATAAGTGTGGCCGTGGGCGAAAAAGTGATCCTCGAAATAATCCGCGATTTTTTGCGTGGTGGCGCACAGGCCCAGCGGAATGTAGGCCGAGGTGATCCCTTTCGCGGTCACCAGAATGTCCGGCTTCACGTTCCAATGGTTCACCGCGAACCATTCGCCGGTGCGTCCCCAGCCGGACATCACTTCATCGGCGATCAGCAGCACGCCGTGATCGTCGCAGATGCGGCGCAGTTTCGGCAGATATTCCGGCGGAGGGACCAGCACGCCGTTGGTGCCAACCACGGGTTCGACGATCACCGCGGCGACGTCATTTTCATTGGCGATGATGTGCTCCATGTAATCGGCGCAGGCGACGCCGCAGCTCGGATAGGAGTGCTTTATGGGGCAGTCGTAGCAATTCACTTCGGGTCCGAAGACGACGTTCGCGCCCTTCGCCGACGGCTCCGCGGCCCAGCGGCGGCCTTCGCCGGTGACCGCGATCGAAGCCATGGTCGAGCCGTGATAGGAACGATAGCGCGACAGAATTTTGCTGCGTCCGGTGTACATTCGCGCGATTTTCATGGCCGCTTCGTTGGCTTCCGTGCCGGAGGTCACCAGGAAAAATTTGGTCAAACCTTGGGGCAGTATTTCGAGCAGCAGACGGCTCAATTCGGCGCGCGGCGCGGTGGTGTGCGCGGGGGAAACGTAGCACAATTTTCGCGCCTGCTCGGCGATCGCTTCCACCACGGCGGGGTTTTTGTGGCCCAGGTTCACGCACATCAACTGCGCGGAAAAATCGAGATAGCGTTTGCCTTCGGCGTCGATGATGTAGCAGCCTTCGGCGTCGGCGATGTGCAGCGGTTTCCAGGTTTTCTGATAGCGCCAGGTGCCGTAATTGGTCTGGCGCGTCACGGCGGCGACATCGGTGGAAGAGATCTGAGGTTGAGCCATTTCTCCATCCTACGCCGGATCGATGCTGTACACCTCGGCAGGGCAAGCCTGACCGCTTAGGTTACTTCAAGCCGTACAGCTTGCGGGCGTTGTCGCGCAGCACCATATGCGCCAGCTCGATCGCGCGCTCGCGCGTGATTTCTCCATCCTGAAGCATTCCGGTCAGCGCCATCCCCAGTGCTTCGCGGCCATTTTTATTGGCGATGTAGCCGGCTTCTTCCCATCCGTACTCCGGCGGAGCGGCCGGGTAGGCGTCGGTGGCGAACAGAACTTTTTCGGGAACATATTCGAGCCAGGCGCGGATCGATTCGGACACGTCCCGCGGATACAGCATCGCCGTCTGCTCGGAAAAATCCAGATACACGTTCGGCTTGGTGAGCAGCGCCGTCAACTCGCGCCCGAACGGCCATCCGCCGTGCAAAAGCACGAAATTGGTCTTGCGCAGCGACGGGTCGTTGAACAGCGGCTCCAGCAGCATGGGATTGCCGCCGCTGACATTAAAATATCCGCCTCCGCCGGCGGCCGAGTGAATGTGCACGGCCATGCCCAGACGCCCGCACTCCGTGGCGATAAAGCGGAAAATGTAATCCTGAAGAATTTTGTAGTCGCCCTTGCCGGTGGCGTAGACCTTTTCCGCATCAGCCTTGGATGGATCGCCAACTGCCAGCGTTCGCAGATAGGCCATCTCGAATTTTTCGGCGACCGCGCCCGCGTTTTTCTGCCGTTCCAGCGTGGCGCGAACCACTTTTTCCAGATATTGGTCGAGCGTCGCCGGTTTCGCCGTCACTCCCGAATCGGCGTAATAGCGCTGGAGCACCCGGTCTTCGTCCGCAAAAAATGCCTTTTGATCCGGGTTGTGGATAAGCGCGCCGGTGGGCAGCGGATACATCAGCGCATCGGCGAAGGGCACCCATAAAAATCGCGGCGGCTGCAAGCCCGGACCTACAAACACCCGGTTGGCGAGCATAGTTTCGATGTTCAACTCATCGAGCACGCGATTGGCGTAATCGAAGCCGAGCCTGGCGCGATCGTTTTCAAGGGCCGACATCTCGTGATGCGCTTCGACGACCTCGGGCGAACCGGTGCGTTGCAGCACCGGGTCCGATTGCGGCTCCAGCGTTTCGACGGGCAGCGCGTCGTAACCGTCGTCGGGTTTTTCGCCGGGAGCCACCGGACGCACCGGATGGGCGTGATTATCGATCGCCTTGATTTTGGAAATTTCGTCGCGAAGCTGCGGATCGACGGACGAATTGCGGCCGCTGGGGCTGGTGCAGCCGGAAAGAATCAGCAGAAAAATCGCGAACGGTTCGCGGCGGATCACCGAATCATTTTACGACGTCTAATTTCGTAACGTCGGGTAGTGCGTGAGATCTGCGTTGAGCCCCCGCCATGACTGGCGGGGCTGTAACGCGCACTTGCCAGATTTCACGCACTACCTAACGTCGATGGGCAGCGAAAAATCCACGGTCTTCGGCGGCAGGCACATACGATCGGTGCAGGCCTGATAGCGCAGCTTTCCGGAAATCACGGCCAATCCCGGCGGGGCCGATGCGGGAACTTTGAATTTCGTCACGATCTCGAAATCGCCGGTGTAGACCGACAGCGGCTTGTCGGAAAAAGCGTATTTTTCCAGCTGCGCCTTGGGATAAACCACCCCCGAGACGGTCAGCGGCGCGGCCGTCCAGCTGAGCCGCAACGGGATCAGGTAGTCGTCCGAGGGCGTGTTGCTGTTGCAGTGATAGCCGGGGCGCAACTGCGCGGTGATTTTCATTTCCACGGTGGCGCCCGCCTTCGCCGTCAGCTTCTGCGGAGGCGCAACGCTCAGCGGATTAATTTGCGAAAAACAGAGCGGGGCCGCCAGTAGAAAAAAGACTGCTGCTCTTGACCGGTTCCTGGATGATGCCGCCGTCGCCGTCGAGTAGTTTGACAATTTCATCCTTATATTCACTCTTGCTGATCAGTCCCATGTGCATCGCCGCAATGCGCCCGCTGCGATCGATCAGAAACGTGGTCGGCAGAGCTTCGACGCCGCCGTACAGCGTTGAAGTCTGCTCGGTTCCGATCACGATGGGGTAATTGATTTTCCTCTGCGCGATATAGGGCTTCACCGAGGTCCATCCGTCGTCATCCATGGACACGCCGAGCACTTCGAATTTGCGGTCCTTATATTCCTTCTGAAAATCCATGAACCAGGGGATCTCGATCTGGCAGGGGCCGCACCAGGTGGCCCAGAAATTCAGCAGCACCACGTTGCCGCGCAGATCCGACAGCTTCACCGTTTTGCCGGTCGCATCCTTCAGCGAGAAATCGGGCGCCAGCTTGCGGTTGCTTTGGTCTTTTATGGCAGCGTGGCTGGTTTTCGAGCAGCCGGTAAAGGTAAAACTCGAAATGATCGCGATCGCAACGAAGCCCAGATTCAGGTTTTTCATCCCTGTCTTAGATTATATCGGGATGGAGGACGTCGCAGAAAAGGCCGTTTCGAACCACTGGCGCCGGCGCCGGCGGAAGCGCTCCGGAAGAGTAAATTCCTGGTGATCGCGCAAGCCGGCGAAGCACCACGCCGCGGTGTCGCAGAAACTTTCGCAGGCGTAGCGGCGCCAGGCCGCGCTGCGCTCCACCGGATCGCGCGATTTCAGTTTCGCTTTGCGCCATTCCGCGCTCCAGCCGAGCTCGCCCTTTGCCCCGGCGCCGATTTCCCGATGCACCGCTTTTTCCCAGCTTCGCCGCGCCGGATTCGACATGCGCCGCCAGACGAAATGAAAAATTTCGTGAATCAGGATGCGCTCGAACTCGCCGCGCCGGGTCAACACCTCAGAATCGAGCAGGATCACCCGCCGGTTCAGCGACGCCGCGGCCAGATGTGGACCGAGCGATCGCCGCAGCACCACGCGAATCGGACGGCCCGAAAACGCGGGCAGCAAGGTTAATTCCCGGGCTTCTTCGCCGGCACCTTGGAATCCATCTGGTAAAAATAATCCGGCCGCAGAATTTGCGGCTTGAACCTGGCGAGCAACTGCTGGATATAGTCCTGCGTGTGCTGCGTGCGCAGCGTGTGAATGATATCCTCGCGCACGTCGTTGAGCGGCTGCGCGTCGATCCCGGTGACGCGAATCACGTAAAAAGAACCCGGCTGTTCAATCGGATCGCTCACCTCGCCCGGCTTCATGGCGAAAACCGTTTTCTTAATTTCCGCCGGATACATGCCGTTCTGCTTCACCGGCGGGAAATCGCCGTTGAAATCCTTCGATTCGCCCTCGCCGTATTTTGTCACCAGCGCGTTGAAATCGGCCCCGCCGCGCGCCTGCTTCACCACGTCCTCGGCGATTTTCTTCGCGTCGGCTTCGGACCGGTCCGTGGTTGCGTGCGCGGCCTGAAACGCCTCCTCGGCGGCGGCTTTCAGATCGTTCACCGAGGCTTTCGCGTCCGGCTTGAAATTGATCTTGATGGCCTTGATCTTGAACTGCTGATACTCGGAGATGTGCTCCTTGTAATAGGCTTCGGTCTGTTCCGGGGTCACCTGATAATGGTCGGCAACATAACGCATCATGGCCTGCATGAGAAGGTTTTCGGTTGCCAGCTCGATCTGCTCGCGCCACGGACTGGCGTCGCCCAGCTTCAGCCTGGCGGCTTCATCGGACATGTATTTTTCCGCTGAAATCATTCCCAACGCGTAAGCCGGATTCTGCCGCAGAGCCTGGCCGGCCTGCGGCACCTGCATGATCCGCTCTATATCCGCAACAGTGACGTCCTTGCCGTCGCCCGTTTTCGCGACGACCGTATCCGGCGTAATCGGCGGCGGCGGAGCCTGCGCGTCAGCCATGGCCGCGAGCGCAATCAAACATAGAAAGATTCTCATGGGGTCCTTCGGACGCGGGAACTTCTTTCCAATCTAACATGTAACGTAAGCCGCCAGCCGGGGCGGCGGCCGTGTGAAGCTTACGTTGCCGGCTCGCCTGCTATAGTACGGAAAAATGCGTGTCGCCGCGGTGATCTTTCTTCTCTCGCTATGCGCATGCCGCGACGTGCCCGATTATCCCCTGCCCCAGCAAAGCCCGTCCTTTGAAAATTTCAGAACGCACGCCGTTCGCGTGGTCGACCTGGCGCAAGGCGGCGCGGACCAGCACATCGTCCGCGACATTATCGGCGGTTCCAGCCTGCCCTGGCGCTGGACGCTGCAACGCCCGGCCGTGAAGGTGAGAATCGGATTCAACACCAGCCTGAACTATCTGATCGACTTCACCATCGCGGCGGCGACTTTCAAAACCACCGGGCCGGTAACCATCGCCTTTACCGTTAACGATCACGTGCTCGACCGCGTGCGCTACACCTCGCCCGGCCCGAAGCATTTCGAAAAACCCGTTCCGCGCGAATGGATTCAGCCGCATCAGGACGCCATCGCCGGCGCGGAGATTGATAAAGTCTGGGTTTCCAAAGACGACGGCGCGCACCTCGGCTTCATTCTTTCGCGCATCGGATTGGTGGAACGATGATGGTTGTGCAATGATCCACGCCTGGACGGCGCTGCTGAGCGCCGCATTCGTCGTCGCGGCCTGCTGGGGCGCCGGCGTTGTGCTGGTCAACTGGTGCGGAGCCAAACTGAATCGGCTGGAAAGCGCGCCGCTACAGTTTTTGACCGGTGCGTGCGTTCTTCATCTGGCGATTTTCGCGGTGATGGCGCTGAAAATCGCCTACAAACCGGTGTGGCTGATCCTGATCGCGTCCGCCATCGCGGCGGGAGTGAGCAAAAATCGCAAGCGCGCTGGCGTCTTGGCGCCAAAACATTGGACCTTCGTTCTGTTCTCCGCGATTTTCCTGGGGTACGCCGTTCTTTTCCTGGTGAACGCCTGGGTTCCGGAAACCTCCGCCGACGGATCGGGCTATCATCTCGAAATCGTTTCCGATTATCTGCGCGCGCACGGTTTCGTGCAGATCGCGACCAACATGTATTCGGGTCTCGGCCAGGGAATCGAGCTACTGTATGCGCCCGCCGTCGCCTTCGGAGGATTCTCCGCCGCCGCGCTGGTGCATTTCGCCTTTCTGATCGCGCTGGCCTGGGCGATTTTCGCCTTTGGCGCGCGAATCGCGAAACCCTGGGCTGGCGCAGTTGCGGCGCTGCTCGTCTTCTTAAGCCCGATCGTCGCCCGCGACGGCGCCTCGGCTTACATCGACGTCGCCACGGCGGCCGTGGTGTTCGCGGTTTTTTATTGGCTCGAAATCTGGGACGGCGCGCGCGACGATCGTTTGCTGGCGCCCATTGGACTCCTCGCCGGATACGCCTACGCGGCGAAATTTACGGTGGCCGTCATCGCGATTTACGCGCTCGCCTTCATCGCTTTTCGCGCCCGCCGAATCCGTCCGCTGATTCTGGCGGCGGCCTGCGCCGCGCTGGTCATCGCTCCCTGGATGCTCAAGGACTGGATCTATTTTCACAATCCCGTCGCGCCCTTCGCCGATGAAATTTTCCCCAATCCTTACGTTCATGTTGTCGTGGAACAGCAGTGGACCGAATGGCTGCGCCATTACGATCTGCCGAAATTCCAAAGGCTGCCCGGCCAGGTCACGCTGCGCGGCGATTACACGCAGGGCATCATCGGACCCGCATTTTTATTGGCCCCGCTCGCCTTGCTGACGCTGCGCCGCGCCTGGGGATGGCGTGTGCTGCTGCCCGGATTCGTCATGCTGGCCGTTTATTTCAGCAATATCGGCACGCGCTTCCTGATTCCCTGTCTGCCGTTTTTCGCGCTGGGGATCGCGCTGGCGATTGAAAATCGCTGGCTGCTGACCATCCTGGCGGTCGCGCACGCGGTTCTCTCGTCGCCCTGGGCCATTCCTCGCTACGCCAGCAAGTACGTCTGGCGCATCGAAACATTTCCGTATCGCGGCGCGCTGCGCATTACACCCGAGCAGACCTATTTGCGTGAAAATATCTTCGATTATCCCGTGCTGCGCATGATTAATGAAACAATTCCGCCGGGCGAGCGCGTCTTCGCCACCGGCGACCTCGGCTGGACCGCGTATTCCTCGCGCGAAATCATCGATCATTTTCGCTGCGCTTTTGGCAATACTTTATGGGATATTATGAACACCGGATGGGCGGAAGTCACGCAGCCCAGCCGTCTTCTGGTGCTTCACTTTCCCGAAACCGAAGCGGCGCAAATCCGCGTGGTCGAAACCGCGCAGGCCCCCCAGGGCCAGCAATGGAGCGTCGCCGAGCTGCGCTTCTTCGACCGCGGCGCGGAGATCGCGCGGCGTCCCGAATGGCGTCTGCGCGCCTGGCCCAATCCGTTCGAGGTGCAGCTGGCCTTTGATAATTCCCAGGCGACGCGCTGGCGCACCTGGCAAACCGCCGCGCCGGGGATGTTCCTCGAAACCGATTTCGGCCGCGCCGAAAAAATCGACGAAGTGCATCTGGAAACTTCGCCCGATCTCGCCTGGCCGATCAAACTGCGGGTTGAAAAATTTGACCGCGGCCAGTGGATCGCGCAGACCGGTCATTTCGAAGAACGGCCCAACGCGGTGCGCAACGGGATTCGCCGCGCGGCGTCGTACGAATTGCTGCGCCGCGGCGTCCATTACGTGGTCGTCGGCGATAAAGATTTCGGCGCGTCCGATTATGATGACGATCCCGGGGCCTGGGGCCTGGAAGAAGTGGCGCGCGTTCCGCGGGCGACGCTGTTCCGGATCCTGCCATGAAACTGTTTCTGGGTGTGGACGGCGGCCAGTCGAGCACCACGGCGCTCGCCGGCGATGAGCAGGGCCGCGTCGTCGGAATCGGACGCGCCGGTCCGTGCAATCACGCCGGAACCGCGGAAGGACGCGAAAAATTTCTGACCGCGCTCGGCCAATCGGTGCGCGCGGCCTCGGGCGGCGCTCACGTTGATGCCCGGTTCGAATGCGCCTGCCTGGGCCTGAGCGGCGGACCCGCGGATAAAGACTTGCTGGCGCGGGAAATCGTCCGCGCGGAAAAATACATCATCACGCACGACGCCGCCGTCGCGCTTTCCGGCGCGCTCGCGGGAGGACCGGGCGTGATCATCATCGCCGGCACCGGTTCCATCGCCTACGGAAAAAATGGCGAAGGCCGCGCCGTTCGCGCCGGCGGATGGGGCTATATTTTCGGCGATGACGCCAGCGCTTTCGGCCTGGTCCGCCGCGCTCTGCGCGCCGTGCTGCGCAATGAAGAAGGATGGGGCGCGCGAACCCGTTTGCGCGAAGCGCTGCTGGATGCGACCGGCGCGGATAACGCGGACGACCTGCTGCATCGCTTCTATAGCGACGAATATCCGCGCGCGCGCATCGCTTCGCTGGCGAAGGTGGTGGATGAAACCGCGATGCTCGGCGACGCCGTCGCGCGGAAAATTCTCGTGAGCGGCGCGCAGGCGCTGATGATGATGGTTTCGGCGGTGCGCGCGCAATTATTTGCAGATGGCGAACGTCCGCGCCTGTCTTATTCCGGCGGAGTTTTTCGCAGTCGTATTCTGTTCGAACAATTTCAGAGGCTCGCCGAATTCGACTGCGAACTGGCCGCGCCGCAATATGGTCCCGCGGCGGGCGCGCTGATCGAAGCTTATCGCGCCTGCGGGATCGGCGCCGCGCTGCGCGACGCGCCGGAAGAAAAAATCTGAATCGTATCGAGCCCGCTTGACCGCCCTGTCAAAAAACCCCGCCATCACCGGCGCCAGATTTCTGAATCGCGGTCCGCTTTTCTTTATCCTATGAACTTGGAACCGATCTCTCATTTTTTCTATTCCGACCGATTGAAACTTCAGTTCTGGGATTGGGGAAGCGCCGGCAAACCGGCGATGATCCTGGTGCACGGCGGCCTGGATCACGCGCGAAGCTGGGACTGGGTCGCCCGTGCGCTGCGTGACGATTATCACGTCTACGCGCTCGACCTGCGGGGCCACGGCAACAGCGCCTGGGCGCCCGGCGCGCTGTATTCGATCGCCGAACATCTGCTCGATCTGGCCGCGCTCGCGGATATCATCGATTCTTTTCCGATCTACCTGATCGGCCACTCGCTCGGCGGAACGTTGACGCTGCTTTATTCCGGCCTCTATCCCGATCACGTGAAAAAAGTGGTGGCCATCGAAGGATTGGGATTGCCGGAAAGCCATCGCCTGATCCGCCAGCCCGCGGCGGAGCGTCTGCGCGAATTCATCGAAGCCGTCCGCAAGCTGGAAAATCGCACGCCGCACAGTTATCCGAACCTGGCCGCGGCGGTCGCGCGAATGAAGGAAGCGAATCCTTTCTTAAGCGACGAAATCGCCGAGCATCTCACGCTGCACGGCACCAACTGGAACGCCGACGGCTCGCTGATCTGGAAATTCGATAACTACGCGCGCATTTTCGCGCCGTACAACGTGAACGTCGCCGACATGAAGGACGTGATCGGCCACATCAACGCGCCGGCGCTGCTGTTCTGGGGACGGGAAAGCTGGGCGCAGGACCCGGAGGTCGACGGGCGCGCCTCGGTGCTAAAAAATTACCGGCTGGTGAAAGTCGCCGGCGCGGGCCACTGGGTGCATCACGACCAGCTCGATTTATTTCTGGCCGAAACCAAAAAATTTCTCGCCGAATAATTCGTCAAGAGGGGTTCGCGCCGGGAGGGAAAGCGCAAGCCTGGCGGCTTACGCCACTTTGCGCGAACGAACATGGTTTTTTCTTTTTAGCGGCCGCCTGGAGATCGAGTACAATTGTCCGATGTCTCCACAGCCCGCGCTCGAGGTGTTGATTTCCGCCGACCGCATTCGCACCCGCATCGACGAAATGGGCGCGGAAATCGATCGCGACAGCACCGGCGGCCCGGTTTATCTCATCGCCATTCTCAAGGGCGCCTGTTTTTTCCTGGCCGACCTGGCGCGCGCCATGAAAACGCCGGTGCGCATCGAATTTATCGGCATCTCGAGTTACGGGCGCGGCAAAAGCAGTTCCGGCGAAGTGCGGCTCACCAAGGATCTGGACGTTTCAATTGAAGGCTACGACGTGGTCGTGGTGGAGGACATTGTCGATAGCGGCGTGACGCTCAGTTATCTGCTGAAACTTCTGGCGCAGCGCAAACCGAAATCGCTGCGGGTGGCGACGCTGCTCGATAAACCCGAGCGCCGGCAGAGCGCGGTGGAGGTGCAGTACGTCGGCTTTCAGATTCCGGATCGATTCGTGGTCGGATATGGGCTCGATTATGCGGAGGATTACCGGAATTTAAAGGATGTGTGCGTGTTGAATGAGTAAAATGATTCCCATGCGTTTTGCGACATTGCTGGTGCTCGCCGCCGCGGCCTGGTCCGCCGACCTCGATCCGGCCACGCGCCAGTTGAGCCGCGATATTTTTCAGGAGCTGGTCGAGATCAACACCACCGATTCGGTGGGCAACAATACGCGCGCGGCCGAAGCCATGGCGAAACGGCTGCTCGACGCCGGATTCCCGGCGGCCGACGTGGTGGTGCTGGGTCCGAATGCGCGCAAAGGAAACATGGTGGCGCGGCTGCGCGGCAGCGGCGCGAAAAAACCGGTGCTGATCCTCGGCCATCTGGACGTGGTCGAGGCGCGGCGCGAGGACTGGACCACCGATCCGTTCCAGTTCATCGAAAAGGACGGCTATTTTTACGGCCGCGGCACGCAGGATATGAAGGTCGACGACGCCATTCTGGTGACCACGTTCATTCGCTTGAAGCGCGAAGGGTACCGGCCGGACCGCGACCTGATTCTGGCGCTCACCTCCGATGAAGAGGGCGGCAATTTCAATGGCGTCGAGTGGCTGCTCAAAAATCATCGCGATCTGGTCGACGCCGCGTTCGCCCTGAACAACGACGCCGGCGGCGTGACCACCGCGAACGGAAAAGTGGTGAACGTCGATATCGAAGCCAGCGAAAAACAGTACGCCGATTACCAGCTGACCTCGTTA
>Ga0335074_10002323_pt1 | contig 25904 bp, 21 predicted proteins | sample Lox_Sample_23_FD_206715 | JGI IMG/M metagenome (GOLD analysis project Ga0335074, IMG submission 206715) | Soil microbial communities from Loxahatchee National Wildlife Refuge, Florida, United States - Lox_Sample_2.3 | ecosystem: Environmental > Terrestrial > Soil > Wetlands | place: USA... | reverse complement strand
AGCGGATCATCCCCCGGGTGGTCACCGCCGCCGAGCGCGCCGGGTTCGAGCTCGGAGACCTGTCCGTCGCCGAGCCGACGCTCGAGACCGTGTTCATCAATCTGACCGGGAAGGAGCTGCGCGAATGACCGCCACCAGCCCGCAACTCGCTCCGGCGCGACCGCCGGCCATCTCGCTGACTCCGGCCCGCTCGACCTTCGCGGCCAGCCGCGCCGCGCTGTGGGCGCTGGTCCTGCGCGACCTGGTCGTGTTGCGCAAGCACTTCGGGGAGTTCGTGATCCGGACGATCATCCAGCCCTTCCTGCTCACGTTCGTGTTCCTGTACGTGTTCCCGACCATCGGTCAGGGGGTTGGCGGGGGCCGCGGGCCGGTGGCCGAATCGGCTTTCGCCACGGTTCTGGTCGCCGGGGTGGTCGGGATCTCGATCATGTTCCAGGGGATCCAGGCGGTGGCGCTCCCGATGTCGACCGAGTTCGGCTATACGCGAGAGATCGAGGACCGCGTCCAGGCCCCGTGCCCGATCTGGCTCGTGGCCATCTCGAAGGTCCTCTCCGGGTGTGTCCAGGGGGTGCTGGCCGCGCTGATCGTGTTTCCGATCGCGGCGGTCGTGCACGCCACGCACGTGACCGCTCACCTTCACGTCCACTGGCTCGTGATCATCACCCTGATCCCGCTCGCCTGCCTGGCCATGACCTCGCTCGGACTCGTGCTGGGCACGAGCTTCGAGCCGCGGAACATCGGTCTGATGTGGGGCTTCGTGGTGCTGCCCCTGACCTTCCTCGGCGGCACCTACTACCAGTGGACCAAGCTGGCGCCGGTCAAGATCGGCGACCTCCACTGGCTCCAGATACTCGTGCTGATCAACCCGCTGATCTACGTGACCGAGGGAATGCGAGCCGGGTTGACCTCGTTCTCGCATATGCCGCTCTACGTCATCTATCCGGTGCTGATCGGATTCTCCGCGGCCTTTCTGTGGCTCGGCCTGCGCAACTTCAGACGCCGGGTCCTGGTCTGATCCACGTCAGTGTTCCGGGATGGCCGCGCCCGCCGGGACGCCACGGCGCTGGTACTCGTCGTAGAGCTCGCGCCACCCCTCGCTCGCCCCGGTGACCGCCGGGCCACCCTCTCCGCGCAGGAGCCGCTCCAGCCGATCCAGACAGACGTGCCAGCCCGCCCCGTCGCGTGAGGCCTTCTCGCGCGAGTCGAGCAGAACGGTGAGCCGCAGGACACACGCATCCTCGGCCGGGAGCGGTTCGAGCTCGAAGTCCAGGTGATCCTCGCCCCACGTAAAGGCCAACCGCCGCGGCGGGTCGAACGCGGTCACGCGGCCGGTCATCGTCGAGGGCGCGTCGAGCGGCATGTGCTCGAACGTGAACGTCATCTCCGCGCCCTCGCACAAATCGTCAACCTCCACGAGGCAGGGAAACCAGCCCTCCAGCTGACCCGACTCGGTGATCGCCCGCCACACGACGTCGACCGGATGCAACAGGCGCCGCTCAAAGCGCAGCGCGGGTCGGTTCCCGATGGTCTCGTAGTCGCCGTAGGTGTCGGTCATCGTTCCTCCTTGGGGTTCACGCGGTCGAGGTGGCGCTCGAGCGCGTCGAGGGTCGTCTCCCACACGCGCCGATAGGGCTCGAGCCAATCGTCCAGGGCGATCAGGGGATTCACCTCGAGCGCGTAGACGCGACGCTGGGCGTCCGCTCGCGAGGACACGAGCCCCGCCTCGCGCAGCACCCGCAGGTGCTTGGACGTGCCCGGCTGGGTCAGACCGGTGAGCTCGACGAGCTCTCCGACCGCGCGCGGCCGCTCCCGCAGGAGCTCGAGCATCGCCCTGCGGTGGGGGTCGCCGAGTGCGACCCACGTCGTCGTCTTCGCCACCTGACGTATATAACCAGTCACGTATATATCTGTCAAGCTATATAAGGATCCGTTCACATCCACGCGGTGCCGGGCGCGTCGCTTGTGAGCGGCTTTCCGGCGCGGTAGCCTCGTACGCACACACGGAGCGGTCTGGCGGCAACGAGGAGCACATTGATATGTCAAGGCGAGCGACCCTGAGGGCATCGGACGCGGACCGCGAGCGGGTCGCCGAGCAACTTCGTCACGCCACCGCCGAGGGCCGGCTGAGCCCCGACGAGCTCGAGGAGCGACTCGAGGCGGTGTTCGCGGCGCGAACCTACGGCGACCTCGACAAGCAGGTCGTCGACCTCCCGGGTCAGACCGTCCGTCGCCGTGACCGCCCGGAGCGCGCGGCGTCGGCAGCCGGCGGGTGGCCGGCACCCAGTCTCTGGCTCAGGCCGGTCCCGATCATCTTGGCCTTGTTCATCTTCGGCCCGGTCATCCTCGCGCTCATGTTGGCGGCCGCGGTGATCATCGCCACCGTGTTCTCCGCCTGGGGGGTGCTGCTCGTCGTCGGCTGGCTGGCCTTCGGCCACAGCCGTCGCCACTACGGCGCGCATTACCGGCGCTCGCTGCACGCCGCCACGCGCTGGCAGCCCGGGCGCGCACCCCGGCCGCGCTCCTGGATCTAGGCCCTGGCCCGCGACCCGTATACCGTCCTCGGCGTCAAGCCCGGAGTCCCCGACGAGGAGCTCCGCGCCGCCTACCGCCGGCTGGTGCAGCTGCACCACCCCGACCACAACAACGGCTCGCCCGAGTCGGCCCGGCGCTTCGAGGAGGTCCAGGACGCGTACGCGCAGATCCAGCGCCTGCGCCAGCATAGGCCGCCGCCGCGCAGAGCGCCTGACCCGCCGCCGACCAGCCCCGATGTCGAGCAGCGCCTGGCCGAGATCGAGCGCGAGTTACTCGAGAAGGCCCGCCTCGCGCGCGAGCGGGCCCAGCGTGCTGCGCGCGAGGCCGCGGCGGCTGCATCCAAACCGAAGCGCCCCTCCGATGAGGAGCTCGGCTACATCAAGACCGATGACACCCTCGGCAAGATCCTGGCCGACGCGCGCAAGGAGTTCGTCGAGCGCCTCGACGACGCCCGCGAGGAGCCGCTGAGCCATCGCGTGGCGGACCTGCTCGACGAGTTCGGGTCCAAACTCAAGGGCGACCACGCTCCGGGCGAAGAGCGCGACAAGCAGGCGCGCAAGCGCCCGTAGCCCGCCCAGCGCCCGGCGCCGGCGGTCCAGGGGCGCCGTGCGGAGGATCCGCACAACGCCCCGAACCAGACCCGGCTCAGGCCGGGTTCTTCACGGTGAACGAGACCGTGTGCCGCCCGCCATTCACCAGGGTTGCGGTCACGCCGATCCGTAGCGTTCCCGTCTTCTTCTGAGCCGCCTTCACCGCCAGCTGGGTCGTGACCTTCACCGCCGGCGCGCTGATCAACACCGTGACGGCCTTGGTCGCTGACCCCAGCGTGACCACCAGCTGACCGCCGGTGAGCTTCTCGGTCACCCTGCCGCCGCCGGTCACCTTCACGCCCTTGCGCAGCTCCGCGGCGACGAAGGCAAGGCCCGCCGGCAGCTTGACCTTGAACGAGCGCAGCTTGGCAGCGCCATTCGAGCCGGAAGCGAGGCGGAACTTCACGACCGGCTTGCCCTTGGCCAGCCCGGAAAGGGATCCCCCGGACAGGGTGGGCGGACCGGAAGTCACATGACCCATCGGCGGCGCCTGAGGCATCGCCATGGCCGTCGCGCCCGTGGCGAGCGGAGTCGATTGACCCGGCGATGTGGCCGAGCCAGGCGCCAACACGCCATCGATGCCAGCCGTCGTTGAACCCGCCGTGATCGTCACCGGCGTCGCTCCCGCCAGCGTCGCGCTGCCGCCATAGAACACAGGCTGGTAGCTATCTGAGTTGTAGTAAGGCAGGAACTCCACGTAGTAGGACCCGGGCGCGATGCCCGGAATCTCGTAGTCACCGTTCGCGGTGGTGAACCCATGCGTCAGCTCGTTGTTGTTGCCGTCCAGCACCTCGACCTCGGCGTCGGCGAGTCCCTCCCCGGTCACGCCATTCGTGAGGTGACCCTCGAGGATGCCTCCCTGAGTCAGTGCGGCATTGATGTTCGTAATCGCCTGGCCGGCGCCCACGGTCACGCTGTCGGCGGCGCTCAGCGTGCTCGCGTCGTTGTAGTACTGGAAGGCGAGCCCGCCCTCGGAGAAGAAGCCGCCGTCGTAGAACTCAACCTTGTACGAACCAGGTGGAAGGTTCGTGACGTCGTAGGTCCCGTCCGGCTCGGTCGACGTTTCGCCGTCCATGTAGAGCCCGTTGCCCGCGTCGTCGGTGAGCACTACCTCTACACCCCCGATGGGATAACCGGTAGCGGCGTTGGTCACGGCGCCGGCAATCGATCCGCCCTCGCCGAGCGTCTCGTCGATGTTCGGAGTGGTCTGGCCCACGGTCACGGGCACCGGCGTCGCGGCCTGCAGCGTTAACCCGCTCGGATAGAACTGTTGTGCCAGAGGCGAGCCCTCCGGCGGGGTGAACTCGACCCGATACGACGCGGAAGGACTCAGGCCACTCAGCGTGTAGTTTCCGTTGCTGTCGGTCGTGGTGCTTGCGGACTGCTCGCCGGACGCGTCGACCGCCGCGACCTCGACGCCCGGTGCCGGTGACGCCGGCGTGGTCGTCCCATCCATCACCGTTCCGCTGATCTGACCCCCCATGGTCAGCGCCGCGTCGATGCCCGACGTCGTCGAGCCCGCGGTCAGCGTCACCGGGGTCGGCGGATTCTCGCCGCTCACGTCATCGTAGTACTGGAAGGCGTAGTTGCTCCCGTCGGGCGGTTGGAAGTCGACCTGATAGGTCCCGGTCGGGAGTCCGTCGACGCTCCACTGCCCGCTCGAGTTCGTCGTGGCGCTGTTGGAATACACGTAATAAGGAAAGTCACCGGTGCCGTAATCGTCGACGTAGACGCCCACGCCACTCAGCGGATTGCCTGCGGCGTCGGTCACCACGCCGGAGACGGTGGCGCCGGTGGCCAGCGAGGCATTGATGTTCATCGTCGTCTGCCCGGCGGTCACCGAAACCGCCTGGGCCTCCGAGGCGCCCGACTTGTCGGGGTAGTACTGGTAGACGACGTTCTGACCGGCACCCGGCCGGAACAGCACCTGATAGCTGCCGGCGGGCAGACCACTCAGCGCGTACGCTCCGTTCGTGGTGGTGGCGTCGTAGTCGTTGCCCGTGCTGTCGTTCATCGCTTGCACGGTGACGCCGGAAAGGTCCTGCAGCGCCGCGTCCGTGACGGTGCCGCTGATCCCGCCCGTCGTGTCCGCCGACGCCAGTTGCGGTGCCAGCGCAGCTACACCGAGCACTCCGAGCAGCGCAAAGTGCATGCGCCACATTCGCATTCCCATGACTTGCTTCTCCTTCGGGTCAGATCATTAGCCGTCGGCTATCCCTCAGCCCGCGAGGGGGTTGGCCGTTCGGTGAGCGACGATGTTGACGCGCGCCCCCGGCATCGCCATCGGTCAAGCGCCCATTTCTTTGGGGCGAGTCTTTAGACCGTCCCTACTGGCTTTAGACGCAATCGGCGGGGCTTTTATGCCCTGGTCTTCTCGCCGAGCTCGAGCACGGCCAGGAACGCCTCCTGGGGAACCTCAATCCGCCCGACCTGCTTCATCCGCTGCTTGCCCTTCTTCTGCTGCTCGAGCAGCTTGCGCTTGCGGGTGATGTCGCCGCCGTAGCACTTGGCGGTCACGTCCTTGCGGTAGGCCTTGATCGTCTCACGGGCCACGATCCGCGATCCGATGGCCGCCTGGATCGGGACGTCGTACTGCTGGCGGGGGATCGTCTGGCGCAGCTTCTCGGCGAGCATGCGGCCGGCGTCGTAGGCCTTGTCGCGATGCACGAGCATCGACAGCGCGTCGATCGGATCGCCGGCGAGCAGGATGTCGAGCTTGACCAGGTCCGACTCGCGCAGTCCGATCAGCTCGTAGTCGAGCGAGGCATAGCCACGCGTGCGCGACTTCAGCTGGTCGAAGAAGTCGAGCACGATCTCGGCGAGCGGCAGATCGTAGGTGAGCTGGACACGCTCCGAGGAGAGGTAGTGCAGCCCGGCGTGATCGCCCCGGCGCTCCTGGCAGAGCTCCATGATCTGCCCGATGTACTCCTTGGGGGTGAGGATCGACGCGCGGATGTAGGGCTCGCGGATCTCCGCCACGCGCGCCGGGTCCGGCATGTCGTTCGGACTGTGCACCGGGATAACGCTCCCATCTGTGAGCGTCACCTCGTACTCGACGCTCGGCATCGTGGCCAGCAACTCGAGGTCGTACTCGCGCTCGAGGCGCTCGCGCACGATGTCCATGTGCAGCAGGCCGAGGAAGCCGCAGCGGAAGCCGAACCCCAACGCGTCTGAGGTCTCCGGCTCCCACGAGAGGGCCGCGTCGTTCAGGCTCAGCTTCTCGAGCGCGTCGCGCAGGTCGGGATAGTCGTCGGAGTCGATCGGGAACAGGCCGCAGAAGACCATCGGCTTGACCTCGCGGTAGCCGGGCAGCGGCGCCGACGCTGGATGACGCTTGCTCGTCAGCGTGTCGCCTACCCGCAGCTTGGTGACGTCCTTGATCCCGGTGATCAGGAAGCCCACCTCGCCGGCGTGCAGCTCGCCGGCCGAGGTCATCTGGGGCGTGAAGAAGCCGATGTCGTCGATCTCGGCCTCGGTGCCCGCCTGCATGGCCCGGATCGCCTCGCCCTTGGTGAACGTCCCGTCGACCACCCGGATGTAGGCGATCACGCCCCGGTACTGGTCGAACTCCGAGTCGAAGATCAGCGCCCGAGGCGCAGCGTCGGGATCGCCCGAGGGAGGCGGAACGCGCGCGATCAGCTCGTCGAGCACGTCGGTCACGCCCTCGCCCGTCTTGGCGCTGATCCGCCGAACCTGATCGGCCGGCTCGCCGAGCAGCTCCGCCACCTCTTCGGCCACCCGTTCGGGCTCGGCACCCGGCAGGTCGACCTTGTTCAGGCACGGGATCAGCTCGAGCCCCGAGTCGATTGCCAGGTAGGTGTTGGCCACCGTCTGGGCCTCGACCCCCTGGCTGGCGTCCACGACCAGCAGCGCGCCCTCGCACGCGGCCAGCGAGCGCGACACCTCGTAGGTGAAGTCGACGTGGCCGGGAGTGTCGATCAGGTGCAGCTGATACGTCTGCCCGTCTTTCTGCGAGGTGTAGAAGACCCGGACCGCCTGCGCCTTGATCGTGATGCCGCGCTCGCGCTCGAGCTCCATCGAGTCGAGCAGCTGGGCGCGCATCGCCCGGGGGTCGACGGTGTGGGTGAGCTCAAGGATGCGATCGGCCAGCGTCGACTTGCCGTGGTCGATGTGCGCGATGATCGAGAAGTTGCGGATGTGAGCCTGGTCGGCCATGTCTACCTAGAGGGTATTGGGGCTTCGCTCCGCTCAGCGTCCGTGGGGCCGGACGCCCCGTCCTGTCCGTGGTCGCGATCACCCCGCCCGGCACGGACGCCGGGCGGAACGGTCCCACGGACGCCGCCGAAGGCGGCCCCGGGGAATTCGGCGCCGAGGGCGTGCGGAGATATGACTGTAATCGCCGAATTCCCTGAGGAAATCCGGCACAGACGCCTTCAGGCTCGGAACGGTCCGCGCCGGATTTCCCCTAAACCCCTCTAAATAGCCGAGCGCATAAATGGGCGTTTACCCGATGTGCGATCCGCGCTCGGTTGCCAGGATGGCGTCGGGGTTGATCGAATGGGATCCGCGCACATCAGCGTTGAAGCAGGACACGAGCCGCCGCGGCAGCTCGACCCCAATTCGCTCGGAGACCACGTGGCCCGGCTCTACCGGGCCGCCTACGGGCTGTGCGGGTCGCGTCAGGACGCCGAGGACCTCGTCCAGGACACCTATGAGCGGGTGCTCCGCCGGCCGCGGTTTGTGCGCCGGGACGGCGATCTGGCCTATCTGCTCAGGGTGATGCGCAACACCTGGATCAGCTCGAGACGCTCGGCGCGCGTCCCCACCGTCCCCGACGCCGGGGAGGAGATCGAGCAGATCGCGGGCGACCGTGACCCGATCGGCGACTCGATCGAGGTCGCGCCGATCTACGAGGCGCTGCGCGAGCTCAGCCAGCCACTGCGCGAGGCGGTTCTCGCCGTCGATGTGATCGGCTTGTCCTACCGGGACGCGGCCCGGGCGCTCGGCACCAAGCAGGGCACGATCATGAGCCGCCTCAGCCGCGGCCGCGGCCAGATTGCCGCCCGCCTGGTCGAGGCCGAGCGCGTCTGAGACACCCGACACGCCCCGCCTCGAGGCGTTGGCTTCGGGCGATGCACGTCGTCGCTCCAGAAGTAGCAGTCGACGTGTACTGGTCCGTGGCTGGGTAGGGGTTCGTCGTCTGGATCTGCGCCGCTCTAGAGTTGAGGTCGACCGCGCGTCGGTGGCGATGGGCCCGTCATCGGGTGCGGTGGACCCGTTGGCGATGCCCGCGGCGGTCGCGGTCGCCCCTGCAGTGTCGTTCAGCTGCCAATAGAACGCCGGGTCATCGCCGGTGATCGTGTCCTGGTAAGCGGCATCGTCGGGGCCGGTGGCGCCGTACGAGGTGGCGCTCACGAACGCGGAGCCGGCGGGCGTCGGGCAGTCCTGGACAGCCGCCCAGGCCGCGCCGCCGTCCGATGTGCCGTCGTACGTGCGCGGGTTGGTCGGATCGCAGTCGTAGACGTTCTGGACGTTGAAGTCCGGCAGCTGGCCCTCGCCGTTCGGGCCGACGTCGCCCAGCCAGAGGTCGTAGGCGCCGTCGCCATGGATGTCGATGTTGCGGAAGTCCCAGTCGGTGGGGGTCGTACCGCCGTACTGGTTGGGAAGCAGGAACAGGCCCTGGTAGGTGCTGTTGCAGGTGAGCCCGTCGATCAGGAACTGGGCCGGTCCTGACCAGGTCTGGATGCACCCGGCGTGATTGGTGCTGTAGGAACCGTTCACCTGGTCGAACAGCACGTCGCGGAGCACCACGGTGGCACCCGGCTCCTGGAGCTGGATACCTCCTGTGAGGTGCACACCATCGAAGTGCACATCGTGGATCCAGAGCGTGCCGGTCTGGTTCTGGAAGTCGGCGGCCCAATCACCCGTTGGGCTCGTGACGTTCTCGTCACAGTCCTGGAAGATCACGTTGTGACCTCCCCACACCGTGATCTTGCCGCTCAGGTTCACTACACCCGTGGGGCACTGGATGATGTAGTCCTGGTGGAGGACAGATTGAAGGTCCGGTTGGTGTCGCTGATCGGGATCGTTACGGGATTGGCCAGAGTCGGCTCATCCCAGGCGCCGGTGCCCGTTTCGGCGACGGCGCTCGGGGGCATCGCGATCAGCCCAGCAACGGCCGAGACGATCACAACCACGGCAGTAAGCAAATGCGAGGAGCTTCCGCTCGACGCGGGTTTCAATAACGAAGGCATGGCGTTGTCGTCGAACGCCGCACTCGTCGTTGTGAACGAGCTGCCCCGGCGCTGGACGCGTGTGCGACGCCAACCGGGGCGCAATCGCCAAAAGGTTGGGGCCTTGGGTAACCGTCATGAACAACCGGTAACCAAGGTGAGACTGAGGAGAGTCAGTATTACGGTGTCACACCGCTGTGCCTGCGGTGCATTAGCACGCCGCTCAATAGTGATACTGACGGCGCGGGCTCAGGTCTGGGGGCCGCGGTCGTGGACCTCGTCGGAGGCCCAGCGCTCGAGCGCCTTGGGCACCAGCCCAAGCTCATTGGCCGCGCCCCTTCCGGCCACCCCGATCGCCAGCAGCCCGCCGAAGATCGCGACCGCGTCGATCGACTTGCGGCCCTGCTTGTCCCAGTAATCGTCGTGCAGATCCAGCCACAGGGCGAACTCGTCGAGCGTCAGCGCTGACGCGACCCCGTACAGCGTCGCCGCGATCCGCGACGGCCACCTGTGACCGTCTCCGGGGCCTATGGCGTAGCGGTAGGTCCAGAGGTAGCCCAAGCCGAGCAGGCCGAAGATCCCGAACGTGGAGTGGTGGATGTGCCGGCCGCCCTCGGAGATGTTGTGAAACGGCCCGACGCCGGCCTTGATCGCATGGGTGATCCCGCGCGCGGTTGCGAACGCGGTCGTGAATCCCACCGCGCTCAGGAACGCCCGCTCGCGGCGGCAATCGGAGAAATGGCGCTCGTAGAAGCTCATGGAGTCCTGCAGGCTAGCGACCACGCAATCGACTTAGCACCAGCTGCTCGATCTGGCGAGCCTCGGGGATCCGCATCTTCAGGACCAGCCAGCCGTAGAGGACGCCCGCGATCGCGCACGGGACCCCGACCGACACGATCTGACTGGGCAGCGAGTCGCCGAGCCCTCTGTTCAGCAACTCCCAGAGACCCCTGGCCACGGCGGCCATGATCACCGTGGCGACGAGGATGCGCGCGGTGATCATCACCGTCTGGCCACCCTCGAGCCGGCCGTTCAAGCCGATCCGCAGCCGGTACAACTGCAGCCCGGTCATCACCATATTGGCCGCCGCCGTGCCAATCACGAGCCCGGCGATGCCCAGCGGCTTGTACAGCGCGATGCTGACGATGGCGTCGACGACCATGTTCATCGCCGCGAGCGCGGTCGGGATCCAGGGCCGCTGGACCGCGAAGAAGGTCCGCGTCAGCAGCAGGTTCAGCCCGGCGAACGGCAGGCTGAACGAGAACCAGAAGAGCGCGGTCGAGACGTAGTGCGTAGAGATCGGGCCGAAGGTCCCGTGCTGATACACCAGGCGCGTGATCGGAGTCGCAAGCACCAGCATCAGCGCGGAGGAGGGGATCAGCAAGAGGTTGATCTGGCGCATCCCGTTGCCCACGGAGCGACGGATCCCCGTTGCGTCGCGGCGTGCCGCCATCCGGCTCAAGGTCGGGAACAGCACCGTGGCGACCGCGACGCTGAAGATCCCCTGCGGCAGCATGTAGATCCGGAATGCCTGGTTGATGGCCGCCGGCGCGTAGCTCCCGACCAGCGACCCGAAGCCGGCATTGATGAAGACGTCGAGATTGACGATGCCGATGCTCAGCGTGACGGGGATGAACAGGAGGAGGACCTGACGAATCCGCGGATCGCGCCAGTCGAAGCTGAAGGCGAGCCGGAACTCGATCGTCCGCAACGCCCCGGCGACCATCAGGAACTGGACCACCGTCGCCGCCAGCCACGCGATCGCGTAGGCATAGACCTTGTCTTCCCCGTGGAACTGGCCGCGCAGGAGGATCAGCAGCACGAGGATCACGACGTTCCACACCGCCGGCGCGAGGGCCGGGATCGTGAACTGGTCGTATGCCTGGAGAATCGCGACGAACAGACCCGTCAGGCTCAGCAGCAGCACGACCGGGAACAGCACGCGCGAGAGAGCGGCGGTGAGCGCGGCCGGGATCCCGCTCCCGGTGAACAGGGGCGTGATCACGCCGGCGACCGCCATCCACACCAGCGTCAGCGCGCCGAGCGCGACCAGGATGATCCAGAACAGGGTCGAGGCCAGCCGGAACGCCTCGCGCTTGCGCCCCTGCTGGAGCAGGTCGGTGAACACCGGCACGAACGCCGCCCCCAGCGCCGCCTGCGAGAACAGGTTGCTGAACAGGTTGGGCACCTGCGAGGCGAGCGTGTACGCCGAATAGGCGGCGGTCGTTCCGAAGAACGCGGCCCCGGCCACCTCGCGGGCGAGCCCGGCAATGCGCGAAAGCGCGGTGGCGAACGCGAAGATCGCCGTGTTGTCGGCGATGCGCCGCCGCGGCGGATCGGGGGGCGGCGGCTCCCGTCCCGGCGGGTAGCCGGGCGGCTCGGGCGGGTCGGCGCCATTGCCGGGTGGGCGGGCTCCCGATCTATTGGTGTCGATCTGGACCAGGGCGGCTATAGTAGGGCGGCGCCGCGGCGGAAAAGCCCGCGGCTTTCTCTCTGCTTATGGCCAACATAAAGTCACAGAAGAAGCGAATCCTTCGGGCCGAGCGTGAGCGGCTCGAGAACCGTCGCTACACGTCGCGCATCAAGACGTACTTCCGCCGCCTCGAGCACGCGGTCGCCGCCGGGGAGGACGCCCAGGCGGACACCGAGCACCGCCAGCTCGTGCAGGCGATCGACAAGGCGGTCAAGCGGGGCGCGCTGCATCGCAATTCCGGCGCTCGCAAGAAGTCGCGCGCGGCGCGGTTGAGGCGCGCCTGAATCCCGATTAGCTGTCGCGCTCGCTGCAAGGCGGCTTGCGACGACGCCCCCGCGGCGAGCTTCCGGGTAACTTGTGGACTCTCATGGCAGAGGTTGTCGAGTCTGCAACCGCTTCTGCGAGCGGAGTAGCGTTCGAGTTGGACCGGATCGAAGCGGGTTCGGATCGGCTCGAGGTCAACGGTCGCTGGTTCGGCGTGCGCGGCCGCCGTTTCATTCGACCGAGCCTGACCTTGCTCGCGGACGAGGAGCAGAAGCGCCTCCTGGCCAGCTTGGATCACAAGCCCTGGGCGGCCGAGGACGGCGAGCCATGGATGGCCTCGTTCCCGTACGAGCAGGACGACCAGTGGGTCGAGGCCGAGCTGAACGTGGCCCCCGACATCACCGTCTCGGTCCCGCTGCCGAGCTCTCGGCCTACGCGCCGGCGGCGTTCGAAAGACGCCGGCAGCGCGACCGGCGGGAGTAGCGGCAGCACGTCGCGCAGTGCAAGCAGAGCGAGCGGCGCGAGTGGAACGAGCGGCACCAGCGGGCCGAGCGAAACCCGGCGGACCCGCTCTCCGTCAGCCGAGCTGGTCAAGGCGCACCGTGAAATCCACAGGGTTCAGCGCGAGCTCGAGCGCCGCGAGGCCGAGATCGCCGAGCTGTCGGACGAGCTGTCGCGACGCGGCGCCAAGCTCGATGAGGTTTCCGGAGCCCGCGATGCCGCTCGCAAGTCCCAAGAAGCGGCCGCCGAAGAGCGCGAGCGCCTGATGCGGGCGCACGGCGAAGCGCTGAAGCTCCGCGACGAGGCCGCGAAGCAGCGTGATGCGGCGGCCCGGGAGCGCGAGGAGGCGCTCCGGCTCCGCGATGCCGCCCTGGCAGCGCGCGACGAGGCTCTGACCGAGCGACGCGCTGCGATCGCCGAGCGCGACGAGTTGTCAGCCAAGCTCGCCGGCGCGCTGGCGTCGCAGCAGGGCGCACTCGCCGAACGCGATGACTTCTTCACCGAACGGGGCTCGCTGATCGACGAACGCGACCGCGCCCTACGCGCTCGCGACGAGGCCATCGCCGCTCACAAGAACGCCGTAGCCGAGCGCGATGAGCTGTCGGCGACGATCGAGCGGCTGCGGCTCGAACGAGACGATGCCGTCGCGTCTCGCGGCGCCGCGCTCGTCATGCGCAACGCGGCGAACGCGCCGCCGAACTACCGCCCGGACGCCAACCGCATCCTGCATTTCCTGCCGGCGGTGGTGGTCGTCGCGATCGCGCTGATCGCCGCGCTGCTGCTTCACGTCATCTAGACCGCGAGCGGTCTACGCGGCCACGCGCGTGATGGCCAGGAGCGCCACCGTGTCCTCGGCGGCGGCGCCGCTTCCGCCGCCGCGGGAGGCGAGCTCGAGCTCGGCGAGTTCCTCAATCGTGCGCTGCAGCTCCTCGGATCCGATCCGACGGGCATCGGCGATCAGCCGGTCGGCGGCCTTGGACGGCATCCGGAGCGTCCGCTTGATCTGCGCCGGGGGTTCGCCTGCCTCGAGCGCGCAGGCCACCTCGTGCGCCGTCCGGACGCGCTGGCTGATCCAGAACAGGAGGCCCGGCAACCGCTCCCCCTGACTTCGGAGCGTCAGGTACAGGGCGGTGGCGGCGGACGCGTCTCCCGCGAGGATCGTGTCGGCCAGCGACCACGCCTTGTGCTCAGCCGACGGCGCCGTGAGCTCATCCACCATGGGGCCGTCCACGCGCGCGCCCGGGCCGGCGTACAGGGCGAGCTTCTCGAGCTCGCGCAGCAGACGCTGCTGTCGGTCGCCGACGTGCGCGACGATCGCGCGAGCGGTGTCCGGCTCGAGCTGCAGGTCGAGCTCCCGGGCGCGGGCGATCAGCCACTTGGGAAGCTCCCACGGCTTTACGTTCTCCTCGGCGGCGACGTCGCCGCCTGCCTTCTTGACCGCCTGGTGCAGGCCCTTGGGGGCCTTGGCGCGGCCGTCCTCGCGCGCGAAGAACGCGACCGTGGTGTCCGGCGGGATGTCGTTGAGCGCGGGCGTGAGTGGCTCCAGCTGCTTGTCGGTCCAGCGCTCGACGCCGTCCACCACGATGAACCGCCGGCCGATTGCAAAGGTCAGGGCATTCAGGGCACCGGCGACCGCGTCCGGGGTCGCCGCGTCGCCCTCGAACAGCTCTACCCCCTGCGCGCCGCTCTGTTCCTCGGCCAGCTCGCGGAGCCGGCGCCGGCGCTCGGCGATCCGGCCGTGGTCATCGCCGTGGATCAGGTAGGCGGGCTTGAAGGCGGGCACGTGTCCAGTCTATGCGCGGGTCCGGCTCGCACCGGCCGCGAGCGATTTGGCCACGGCTTCGCCTGAGGAGTCGACCTTTTCGATTCCCTCGATCTCCCAGGTGTGGATGCCGATGACCGGGACGCCGGTTTTCAGCGCCAGCGCGATTTCCGAGAGGGTGCCATAGGCGCCACCGACCGCGATGACCGCGTCGGCGGAGCGGACTACGAGGCCATTCCTCAGCTCGCCCAGTCCGCTCGGCAATGCAACCGTCAACCACCGGTTGCCGGCCGCCCGGTCGCTGCCCGGGAGGATGCCAACCGCCGTGCCGCCGGCTTCCGTCGCGCCGCGCGCAGCTGCCTCCATCACGCCGCCCAGACCGCCACACACCACGATCGCGCCCGCCTGCGCCAGGCCGCGGCCGACCGCCTCCGCCGCGGCCAGCTCGGTTTTTGACGCGTCGCCGGGGCCGACGACCGCCACATACGCGCGATGCGCCAACGCCGCCGCTCAGCGGACGACGACGTTGACCAGCTTGTCCGGCACCACGATCACCTTGGTGACCTGCTGGCCGTCCAGGTGCGACTGCACGCCGCGAGACTCCAGGCAGAGCTTTTCGAGCTCCTCGCGGGGTGCGCCCGTGGGAGCGCTCACCCGATCGCGGACCTTGCCGTTGACCTGGCAGACCAGCTCGAAAGTCTCGGTCTGGAGCAGGTCCGGGTCGGCATCGGGCCATGGCTCCTCCCAGGCTCGGCGGCCGGTCAGCATCTCGTATGCCTCGGCTCCCAGGTGGGGAGCGAACGGGAACACCAGCGACGCGGCGGTCGCGGTGGCGAATCTGCGCGCCTCCGGGTCGGCCTCGGGGTAGCGATAGATCTCGTTGGTCAGCTCGATGATGGCCGAGATCGCGGTGTTGAAGGCGAAGCGCCCGGTCATGTCCCGCGTGACCTTGTCGATCGCCCAGTGCGCCTTACGCACGATGGTCAGGGCGTCCCCGGTCGGGTTGTTGGGCTGATCGGCGCCGGGTGGCGATGCTGTGTCGCCGAGCTCATCGGCCAGGCGCCACAGCCGGCCCAGCAGCCTGCGGTGGATGCCCTCGATCCCGGTGTCGGCCCACGCCGCGTCCTGGTCGGGCGGACCGATGAACAGCACGTAGCAGCGGGCGGCATCGGCTCCGAACCGCTCGACGATCTCGCTCGGCGCGATCACGTTGCCCTTCGAGCTCGACATCTTGATGCCGTCGGGTCCAAGGATCATCCCCTGGGTAAACAGCGCCTGGAACGGCTCTTGCACGTCGAGCAGCTGCATGTCGGCGAGCGCCTTGACGAAGAAGCGCGAATACAGCAGGTGGAGGATCGCGTGCTCGACGCCGCCGATGTACTGGTCGACGGGCATCCAGGCCGCCAGCGCGCGCCGATCCCACGCGGCGTGGTCGTTGCGGGCGTCGCAGTAGCGCATGTAGTACCAGCTCGAATCGACAAACGTGTCCATCGTGTCGGTCTCGCGCCTGGCCCGGCCGCCGCATTCTGAGCAGCGAACGTTCACCCAGTCCTCGGCCGCGGCCAGCGGCGAGCGTCCCTTCGGCTGGTAGTCCTCGATGTCGGGGAGCTCCACCGGCAGGTCCTCTTCACGGATCGGGACCAAGCCGCACCTATCGCAGTACACGATCGGGATCGGGCAGCCCCAGTAGCGCTGGCGCGAGACCAGCCAGTCGCGCAGCTTGTAGCTGACCGAGAAGTGGCCCTTGCCCTCACGGTCGAGCCATTCCACGATCGCCTGCTGTCCCTTCACCGCGTTCATGCCCGAGAACTGCCCCGAGTTGATCAGCACCTCGTTTTCGGTGTGGGAGGTGAACGCGCCCTGCTCGCCCGCGGCGTCCTCCCCCGCTGCCTCACGCGCCTGCGCGGCACCTTCAACCGCCTCCGGGGCGACCACCTGTCGGATGGGCAGGCCAAACGCCTTGGCGAAGTCGTAGTCGCGCTGGTCGTGCGCCGGCACGGCCATGATCGCGCCCGTGCCGTACTCCATGAGCACGTAGTCGGCGACGAACATCGGGATCTGCTCGCCGGTCACCGGATTGGTCACGGTCCGCCCCAGCGGCACGCCGGTCTTGGGCTTGTCCGCCGCGCCCCGCAACTCGACGGACTCGGTGATCGCGCGGTTCACGTACTCGTGCACCTGCTGCTCGTACTCGGTGCCCTGCGCGAGCTTGAACACGTCCGGGTGCTCGGGCGCCATCACGAAGAAGGTGGCGCCGAAAAGCGTGTCGGGCCGGGTCGTGAACACCGAGTAGTCGATCGCCAGCTCCTCGCAACGGAACACGACCTCGGCGCCCTCGCTGCGGCCGATCCAGTTGCGCTGCATCGCCTTGACGTGCTCGGGCCAGTCGATCGTGTCGAGATCGTCCAGCAGCCGGTCGGCGTAGTCGGTGATGCGGAAGAACCACTGCTCGAGCTGCCGCACCTCGACGAGTGCGCCGCACCGCTCACAGCGGCCGTCGATCACCTGCTCGTTGGCGAGCACGGTCTGGTCGTTCGGACACCACTTGACCGCCGCCTTCTTGCGGTAGGCCAGGTCTCGCTCGAACAGCTTGAGGAAGATCCACTGCGTCCAGCGGTAGTACGTCGGCTCGTGCGTGGCGAGCTCGCGACTCCAATCGATCGAGATGCCCCAGCGGTGGAACCAGTGGCGGTAGGACGCGATCGAACGGTTCGTGGCCTCCCGCGGGTGGACGCCGGTCTTGATCGCGTTGTTCTCCGCCGGCAGTCCGAACGCGTCGTAGCCCATCGGGTGCAGCACCCGCTGGCCGATACGGCGGTGGAAGTGCGCGATCGCGTCGCCCAGCGCGTAATTCTTCAGGTGCCCGATGTGGGGCTCGCCGCTCGGGTAGGGCAGCATCTCGAGCACGTAGGACTTCTCGCGTCCGTCGTGCTCGTCGGGGTCGTTGGACACCTCCCACGTGCGCTCGCGCGCCCAGATCTCCTGCCATTTGGGCTCTATCTGCTTGGGGTCGTAACGTCGCTCGGCCACGGGAACAGGAGGTTACTTCGAGCGGGCCGGGCCGGGCCGCGACGCCGCGCCGGCAGGCATCAGCTCCCGCAAGCCCCTCCGCTCCTCGCGCGCAACCGCTCTACGATCCCCGGGTGGCTGAGAGCACCGGTTCTGAGCGCCATCCTGTCAGCGCAGACGTCGCCGCTGAGCGCGTCGCCGCGATCATCGCCGCCGCCGAGGAGACGGCCGAGAAGCTGCGGGCCGAGGCCGAACAGCTTCGCGTCGAGGCCGAGCAACGAGCCCGCGATCGGATCGCCGAGGGTCAGCGAGCCGCCGACAACCGCGTCAGCGCCGCCGAGGAAGAGGCATCCGAGATCGAACGCCTGGCCCAGGCCGAGGCCACCCGTCTGCGCGAGTCCGGCGCGGCCGACGCCGAGGCGGCCAAGGCGGCGGCTACCGGCCAGGCCCTTGAGATCGTGGCCCGGGCCGAGGACAGCGCCGGCCAGATCGTCCGCGAGGCTCACGAAGCCGCCGCGAGGACCCGGGCTGAATCGGAGGCGCGCGCGCGAAGCCTTTTGGACGACGCCCGGGCGACCGCGGACGGCGTCCGCTCGGAGGGGCTGGAGCTCGTCTCGAACCTGCGCGAGATGAGCAACTCGCTGCGCTCGAACGCCGAGCGGCTGCTCGGCGACGTGCAGCGCGTGCACTCGCGGCTGGTCGCGCAGATCGAGCGGGTCGAGCGGTCGGCGGGAGGTGGCGCGTCGCGCGGCGCTGGCACCGCGGGTGCCGGGGCCGGCGCGGGCTCGGGTGCTCGCGCGGGCGGCCGCCGGCGCGAGCGCGACGAGCCGGCGGGCGACGGCGAGCGGCTCCCCAGCCCTGCCGATGACGGGCTCGACGTGCCGGAATTCCTCCCGCCCGGCTAACAGCCAGCACCGCCGGCGCGTTTCGCCTGCAAACGGCCCTTTCCGTCCGATGCTCGTGTAGGGTCGGCGGGAGGTTTCAAACGACTGCACGGGCTTGCCGACTGGTCGTTTTCTGCCTCCCGCCGCCGCATCGAACCGTGCGTGCGGTTCTCCCGCACACGGCTCTCCGACACCCTTCATCGCGGGGCATGCGCGTTCCCGTAGCGGACCGATCCGCCCAGTGTGTGGACGCCCAGGCGCTGGAACCAAGCCCAGTTGTAGTCGGCTACCCAGCGGCGGCCGGATCGCTGGTGCTTGTCCGCGGCGAGGATCGCGAGGCGTTCGTGGAGGTAGGCGTCGATCTGGTGGAACTTCCGGGCGCAGTTACCGATCCGGAAGTAGTTGCCCCAGCCCCTGATCATCGGGTTGAGGCGTTCCACGATGGCCGCCAGGTCGAGCCCGGCATAACGCCGGTTGGTCAGCGCTCGGATCTTGGCCCGGACGCTGTTCATCGCTCGCGCCGAAGGCCAGCGCTGCAGATAGAACTTCCCCCTCCACTTCCAGGACTCCACCTTGTGCATGTGGAAACCGAGGAAGTCGAACCCCTCTTTGCCTCTGGTCAGCTCGACGATCCTGGTCTTCTCCGGGCTGAGTCTCAGCCCGAGCTCGCCCAACACCATCGCCGCTCGCCGCTGGGCCTCCTTGGCCCCTTCGACGGTCAGACACAGGACGACGAAGTCGTCCGCGTAGCGGACCAGCGTCCCCGTCAGGCGGTTCTCGTTCCGCAGCGCCTGATCAAGGCGATGCAAAGCGATGTTCGCCAAAAGCGGGGAGATCGGCGATCCCTGCGGGGTCCCCTCACCTGGATTGGTGATGACCCCGCCCTCGAAGATCCCCGCCCTAAGCCAACACCGCAGCAGCTTCAACATCTGCCGATCGATGACCCGCCGGCCGACCTCGGCCATCAGCGCGTCATGATCGATCTCGTCAAAGCACGCCTTGATGTCGGCGTCGAGCACCCAATCGTTGCGCTGGTTGGCAGCGACCCGAATGGCCTCAACCGCCATATGGGCCGAGCGCTTCGGGCGAAACCCGAAACTGGACGCCAGGAAGTCCGCCTCGAACACAGGCTCGAGCACGATCCTCGCGGCGGCCATCACCACCCGATCAGCAACTGTGGGTATGCCCAGCGGCCGGGTCTGACCCGGCCTGCCCGGCTTAGGAATATGCACCCGCCGCAACGGCCTCGGCCGATACCGGCCAGACCGTAGTTCCGCGGCGAGCTCTTCGAGGAACGCCAGCACCCCGGACTGCTCGACATCCTCAATGCTGATGCCGTCAACCCCGGGCGCGCCCTTATTGGCCCGCACGTCACTCCACGCCCGCCACATCACGTCGCTGCGGGCGACCTTGTCAAACAGGGCATGGAACCGACGCTCGGGATCCTGCTTGGCACCGCGATAAAGCACGCGCTGAAGGGCTCGAACGCGATCCCGGCCACCGGCCGGGCTGATGGAACTAGCCGAACTTCCGGCACTCATCAGCGCCCCTCCCACTCACCGTCATGCATGGATGAAGCAGGGGTCCTTCGCTCCGGCCAGGTTGTGTTGTCCTGACCATCACCACTACTACGACCCCCTCCGACTCCCTCTCGACTACCGGCCGCTTCACGGTCCTGCCGCTCATAGACCGATACCGCTCCGATCCCCCGCAGGGACCGGGCCGAGGAGGGTCTCCCCAGTTCCCAGAACAACCATCTGACCGTTCCACGCCCCATACGCCGAGAGGTTCTTCCGCGCCCGCTCCAGGCCCAAAGACGCGTTCCATGGCCTTCGCCCTGTTCACGCGGGCTCGGCTCCTCTTGGACCGCCCACACGGACGGTGAACATTGACGACGCCGCAGGCTTCGCTTAATGCTGCGGACCGGCCAGTCATTCCACCCCGCTTCGCACCCCGCCTCTCGGCGACGCACGGGGGCTTCCTTACCAGGGACCCTGGCATCTCCCCGGACCGGACTCTCACCGGCAGGCTGCCCTGAGCTTGAGAACAGACAACTCAACCTTCCTTTCTCTGATTGAGCGCCCGTTCCGTCCTGGGCGCACGCGAACATGTGTTCGTGCTGAATTCGAACGACAAGGGCGCCATCGCCGAGGAGGCGATCGTGTTTGCCGCCATGAAGCTCGGGGTGCGGGTCTGGCGGCCGGTCAGCGAGCACGGCCGCGCCGATCTCGTGCTGGACCTTGGCGGCCAGCTACTGCGAGTGCAGGTCAAGTGGGGCCGGCTGAGCCAGGCAGGAGACCTTGTGATGGTTCGAATCGGCACGTGTCGCTGCACACCTCACGGATACGTCCGCGGTACCTACGGCGACGACGAGGTGGACCTATTCGCGGTGTATTGCGGAGAGCTTGACCGTTGCTTCCTGCTCTCGGCGCGTCTGCTGGCGAATAGGACACACATCGCGCTTCGTCTCACTCCCCCACGCAACGGTCAGGAGTCATGCATTAACCTTGCACACGACTTCGACTTCGACGGGGCTGTAGCTCAGTTGGCCAGAGCGCGTGACTGGCAGTCACGAGGCCGGGGGTTCGAGTCCCCCCAGCTCCACCTTGTCATGAGTCGGGACATAGGTCTCGGATGAGTCGCGACATAGGTCTCATTTTTGAGGGCTCGGCCAGCGGCCGGGCTCTCGCATTTGGTTGCGCCAGTAGCTCTTGTGCGGCTCGATCTGGTGTTTTGAGAGGACTTCGCCGGTGGTGAGGTCGGCGACGGTGATGTGGTGCTCGTCGGCGAACGCGAGGACGCGTTTGCGCGCGTGGGTGGTGCCGATGCAGAGGTGGTGCATGCGTCCGGCGCGGCGGAGGGTCATCTTGCCTTTGGTGTCGAGCCGGTCATAGCGCAGGCGGAAATGCCCGAGCGGGTGGCCGTTGCTCGCCGGGGAGGCTTTCGGGGTAGCGCGGTAGACGTCGCCCGGGGTTCTGCGATGCAGGGCTCGATGAGGGCGCCGCTCGTTGTAATGCGTGCGGAACTCGTCCAGCTGGGCTTGCAGCTCGGCGACGTTGCGCGCCGTTGGCCGAGCCCTGAGCCAGCGTTGCAAGGTCTGGTGGAACCGCTCGGTCTTGCCTTGGGTTTGTGGATGTCCGGGGGATCCGTTCTTCTGGCGGATCCCGAGGATCGGGAGGATGTACTCGAAGGCGTTGCGACCGCCGGTGAACCGGGACGTATAGACGCTGCCGTTATCCGTGAGGGTGCTGGCCGGCGGGCCGTATTCCTCGATGACGGCTAGGAATACGCTCACCACGTCATCGCCGCTCACGGGCTCATGCACGGTGCAGGACAGCAGGAACCGGGAGTGATCATCCAGCCAGTTCAGAACCTCGACATCGCTCCCGTCAGCCAGCCGCCAGTGGATGAAGTCCGACTGCCACATCTCGTTCGGCTGCGCCATCTCGAAGCGGGTGTAGGAGGACCTTGGCCGCTTTCTGGGCTCAGGTCTGATCAGTCCGGCCTGGTGCAGAACCCGCCGGATCGTCGAGGTCGACGGCGCTCCCAGACCTTCCCGCTCGAGATGCCAACGGATCGTTTCGGGACCCGCATCAAGCCCGTCGGCAGTGAGCTGCGCTCGCAGCTCGATCACCCGCCGACGAACCATCTCGGGCATGGCGATCGGCGTGGTCTTCGGACGGCGGGACCGCGGCTCCAGCGCGTCCAGGCCGCCCTCTCGGTAACGGACGAGGAGGCGATGCAGATGCCGGCGGGAGAACCCGTACTCGGCAGCGGCTTGGGTGACAGACAACTGCTGGGAGACGACCTGGAGGACAGCAACGCGAGCACGAGACATCCCCGCACAGTCCGCCCACCCCCAGACGACCCAGCGCCGGCGATCGCCGCTGCGGCCTCGCCCTACGGGCTCGGCCTCCGCGACGACCGCCGCAACCCCCTGACGCTAGGTGTGACCTATGTCCCGACTCATCAGGGACCTATCACCTGGGACATATGTCCTGAACCCAGACACCCCCAGCTCCACCTCCCAGACGACGATCAATCGCCCCCGCCGGTCGCGGACCACGCGCCGGTTGCGATCAATGCAGACGTTTTCCGGCAGCGGCCCGGGCACTGGATCGACCGCGTCGCCGCCGGCGAATCCCTGCTCGTGAGTCGAAGAGGGAAGGCGGTGATGCGCGTCGATCGACCGCTCAGCTGACGCGAGCCGTCGTGGCCCTGGCAACCGGAGCGGGGTCCCGCCCGGTGGCGGCGTCCCGGGCCCCCCTCCGCGGGAGCGCGAGCGCGCACGCGAGCCCGGGGATCGGAAGCGCCGCGATCACCAGCATCACGGCGGTCAGACCGGCGGCATCGGCGAGCAGACCAAGCAACGAGGCGGTCACGCCGCCCACGCCAATGGCAGCGCCGAGAGTGACGCCCGCGGCGATCCCGATCCGGTTCGGCAGGAACTCCTGGCCGAGCACGACCGTGATTGAGAAATTGCCGATGATGAAGAACCCGACCAGCGCCACCAAGACAAATCCGACTACCTGTCCGCTCACGAGCACGAGCACGATCAGCGGCGGAAGCACAGCCATGCAGCTGATGAGGATCGGGCGACGGCCGATGCGATCCGCAAGCCGTCCCCCGACCAGGGTGCCCACCGCGCCGGATAGGAGCAGCACGGTCAGGGCAGCGTTGGCCTGGCCGGTGCTGGCCCCGTAGTGGGAGATGAAGTACGACGGAATGAACGCCTGGAGCCCGAAGTAGGCGCCGGAGCGAAACGCCGCGACGCCTGCGACCAGCGAGAACGGCCTCCACCGATCCGGACCGCGTGGCGCGACGGTCGTCGGTCGACCGCGCTCGGAGCCGGGCTGGGCGTCCGGGCGGAACGAAAGGAGGTGCGGCAGGCTTGCCGCGATGACCGCACAGACAACTAAATACGGGAGGATCAACCACGGCGTCCCGGACAGTCCGAACACGAGCACGATCGGCGTCACCAGCACCGGTCCGAGCGCGAAGCCGAGGTTCCCTCCGACCGAGAACAGGCTCATCCCGCTCGCCCGCCGGCTGCCCGAGACGTAGTTGGCGTAGCGCGCCGCCTCTGGGTGGTACGCGCCCACCCCCACCCCGGCCAGCGCGACCGAGGCAAACGTGAGCGGATAGGACGTCATGAGGCCGCTGAGCGAGATCCCGATGCCGGCTATCACCACGCCGCCGGGGAGCAGCCAGGGCAACGAACGGCGATCCGCGTAGTGGCCGAACACCGGCTGGATCAGCGAGGAGGTAATCGTCATCGCCAGCACCAGCGCCGCGGCGGCTGCATAGCTGTAGCCCCGGTGGTGGATCAGGAACGGCAGCAGGGCCGGCACGGCGCCCTGCGCCATGTCCACGCACGCGTGGCCGCAGGCCAGGACCCCGATTCCGCGCCGGTCGACCGCGTCCCGGGACCGCGGGAGGGCGGTCGCGACTGCGCTCACGCCGTCATCCCGGCGCGGATCGCGCCGCAAACCGCATCGCCGCTCACGCCGTCACCCCGTCGAGCAGCAGCGAGACCAGCTGCTCCCGAACCTGATCGGGCGCCCACCGGTGCCCGGTCCGCATGTGGCGGTACGTCCAGCCCGTGGCGTTGAACAGCAGCGTTGCCATCTCGGTCGGGTCATCGGCCCGCAGCGTCCCGTCGGCGATCCCGTCCTCGAGGATCCGCCGCAGCGCGTCGGTGAACGTCACCTTGGTCAGCACCGGGCCCTCGCCCTCCTCGTGAAACACGAACGCGCTGGCGCGCCCGAGCGCCTCGAGCAGACCGAGGTAGCGCTCGTTGACCTGGCACAGGGCCGCGAGTGCGGTGCGGAGGCGCTCCGGCGCCGGCGCGGTCGACACCAGCGCCGGAAGGATCGCCTCCCGGTACTCGCCCTCGAGTAGGCCGGCGAGCTGCCCGAGCATTACGTCCTTGCTGATCCCGCGCCGGTGGAGGGTCATCCGCGACATCCCCATCGCCTGCCCCATCTCTTCGACCGTCACGTCCCGCCAGTCGCGATCCCGAAGGCGGTCGCGCACTCGGTCGAGGCTCACGGCATCGAGAATGGTCGCTGTCTCAGTCACGTTACGTGACTGTATCACCATTGATACTTCGATTGATCGTGGCGCGCCCCGCGGTGGGGCGCGCCACGATCAGCGGCAACACGGCGGCTCAGCCGCCTGCAGCACTCCCGTCGGTCAGGACGTGGTGTTCGGCGTGACGCCCACGTCGACGGTGGTCCAGCCCTCGCTGTCGTCCGGGCCGGTTGCCTCGATCCGGTAGTAGCCGGCGGTCGGGAACGAGGTCGTGAACGACACCTTCCCGCCGCTCATCGCCACGCTCGTCGGGAATCCGGCCGGGGCCGAGACACCCGACGGCGGTGTCACCTTCAGCGCCACCGGCCCGGAGGCGTTCGGGTCGAGCGTCAGCGCGTGACCGTTCGCCTGCAGGTTCACGGTAAGCGTCTTGCCCGGCCCCGGCGAGGTCGTCGAGTCGTAGAACGCGATCGTGTCGGTGGGCGCCTGCGGCACCTGAGGCGCCGGCGCGGGCGAGCGAGCGAAGTCGAACGCGGCCATCAGGTCGTTCTGTCGCCGATTGAAGCCGTTCAGCGGCGGCAGATGCCAAAGGCGCTGAACGAACGACAGAACCGAGACGTTCGTCGTCTGCTCGGAGAACACGCCGTGACGCGCGTACGGGGAGACGATGACCATCGGGGTGCGCGGGCCGTAGCCGTACTGGGTCTCAACCGGCGGCGCCACGTGATCCCAGAATCCGCCGCCCTCGTCGTAGGTGATGAACACCGCGGTCGACTCCCATTCGGGGCTGGAGGCGATCGCCTGCACCACCTGCCCCAGCCAGGCGTCGCCTTCCTCGATGTCCTCGGGCGGCTCCTCGCTGTAGTAGTCGTAGTCGGCGCGTACCAGCGAGAACGTGGGCAGGTTTCCCGAGTCCAGATCGCTGTAGAACTGGGTGTCGGTGGTCGCGTCCGACTGGCGGTCAGCCGGGAACTGCTGCAGCCAGTAGGTGCTGAGCGGCGTCGGCAGCCCGTAGTAGAGCTTCGACGTCAACCCGGCCGCATCGAGCTCCTTGAAGATCGAGTACCACGTGTCGCCGCTCGTCCCCGGCTGGAGGTTGTTGTACATCCAGCCGTTGGCCGTCGCGGCCATCGCGTAGTGGATGTTGGGATTGCTGGGCGCGATCGCCGGCTGGAAATTCTCGTCGGCGAGCTCGTAGTTCGATGCCAGGTACTGCAGGTTCGGGTCAAAGCTCGGATCGAATTCGGTGATCGACGACATTCCGTCGAACGGATACCGGGTGTAGTTGTCCATCTGGTAGCCACGCCCCGGCTGGTAGTCCATCGCCATCTGCAACCCGGGGCGGCTGTTGTCGATCCCGCCCTGCACGTCGCCCTCGTTCGGACCCGCCCAGACCGGCGAGACGTCCGGCGCCGAGGTGAAGTACGCCGTCGGGTTCGGGAGTGTCGCGCCGGCCGGAATGCCGTCCGCTCCCGGGAACCGGCCAAACAGATTGTCGAACGTGTGGTTCTCCAACATGATCTCGATCACGTGCGTGATCGGGGTGCCGCTGGCTCCGCCGGCATCCAGCCGCCCGGATCGCGCCTTCTCGCCTGCAGTGCGGCTGGCGAGGCGACTGGGGTTCGAATCTCGATGCGATGCCGCGCTCGCCACCCCGGCGGC
>Ga0335074_10002322_pt1 | contig 25908 bp, 23 predicted proteins | sample Lox_Sample_23_FD_206715 | JGI IMG/M metagenome (GOLD analysis project Ga0335074, IMG submission 206715) | Soil microbial communities from Loxahatchee National Wildlife Refuge, Florida, United States - Lox_Sample_2.3 | ecosystem: Environmental > Terrestrial > Soil > Wetlands | place: USA... | reverse complement strand
TGCGTCAGAACTATAAAAACATCAATCGCGTTGACGTGAAGAAGCGGGGGCATTTCGCCGCCGGCGAACGTCTTCCGGATAACTGGCACAAACAGATGCATCCGCTACCGCAGGCCGTGATCGCGGAGCTTCCGCCTCCGCCGCCGGGCTACGTTTTCGGCTATATCGACGGGTATTGCGTCGTCTACGATCCCGATACGGGTTACATCGCCGACGTGATTGATCTGGCGAATCTGCCGTAGCAGCGCCCGCGGATGAGCCTGCGTTTTGCACTGGTGGACGATAACGAACAGGATCGCGTGCTGGTGGTCCGCGAGCTGCGCCGCGCCTTTCCCGAGCCTGCGTTTCAGGAAATTTTCGATCGCAAGGGATTCGACCGGCTGCTTCAGAGCGGCGCCTTCGACGTGGTCATCACCGATTATCAGCTGGGCTGGGGAACGGGCCTGGAGGTGTTCGGCGCGGTGCGCAGCCGCTTTCCCGATACGCCGGTAATCATGTTCACCGGCAGCGGCAGCGAGGAGACGGCGGTGGAGGCGATGAAATCCGGGCTCGACGATTACGTGATCAAACGGCCCAGCCATTTTCTGCGGGTGCCGGCGTCGGTGCGCCTGGCGCTGGCGCGGCGCAGGGCCGACCGCGAGCTGTACGAGCATCGCGAATGGTTATCGGCGATTCTCAGAAACATCAGCGAAGGCGTGATCGCCACCGACGACAGCGGCCGAATCCGTTTTCTGAACGCCGCGGCGGAGCGGATCACGGGATGGAGCCGCGAAGAGGCGCTGGGCTGCCCGATCGAGAGCCTGTTCGAGGTTCATAACGAGAACGGCGGCGTGATTGGAGACACGCCGGCGCGGCGCGCGCTGCGCGGCGATCCCGATGCGTCCCAGCAAAGCGGCCTGATCCTGACGCGCCGCGACGGCCGCCACGTGAGCATCATCGACGGAGCCTGCCCGATTCGCGACGTGCTGGGAAGAATCAGCGGCGCGGTGGTCACCTTTCGCGACATCACGGAACGCAAGCGCACGCGGCGCGAGCTGGAGCGCGCGCTTGAGGAAATCGAGCAGTTCACCTACGCCGCCGCGCACGATCTGCGCGAGCCGCTGCGCAGCGTGAGCATCTTCACCGAGCTGCTGACGCGAGACTATCGCCAGGCGCTGCCCACGGAGGCCGGCGAACTGGCGCGCCACATCATTCAAGGCTCGCAACGCATGGAGGCGCTGATCAGCGGGCTGATCGAATACGGCGAGGTGGAGCGCGCCGAGCTTCACTTTGAAAAAATCAGCCCGGAAGAAGTGCTCGAAGGGGTGGCCGCCCGGCTGAAGCCGTCGCTCGAAGAGACCGGGGCCGAGCTGCGCTGGGAGAATCTTCCCGCGGTGGAGAGCGACGCTTCCCAGCTCAGCAGGATTTTTCGCAACCTGATCCGGAACGCGATTGACCATCGCGGCGCGTCGGCTCCGCGAGTTGCGGTCAGCGTGGAGGCGAAAGCCGACGAGTGGATTTTCCGCGTGGCGGACAACGGCCCGGGAATCCCGGCGCGGCATCGGGAACGGATTTTCCAGGTATTCCAGCGGCTGCGCCGGGATCACGGCGCGGGCATCGGACTGACGGTGGTGCGGCGCGCGGTGGAACGGCTGGGCGGCCGGATCTGGGTGGATTCGGAAGAAGGCCGCGGATCGCGATTCTATTTTTCGCTGCCGCGGGATGGGCGGGAACAGTAGGCTGCGCTGGTTTGCGCGGGGGCGCGTCGGGTCTCCCGAAAAATCAGGAACCCCCGCCATGACTGGCGGGGCTGTAGAACCCGTTGTAGCGCCGCCAGTGATGGCGGGGGTTCAGGCACTGCCCGGGAGTCCGGCGCGTTCTCTTCTCGCGTATAATGGACGATCCATGAGACTGCTCTCCTTTGTCCTGATCGCCGCCGCGGCTTTTGCGCAGGAAACTCCCACCGAGCGCCAGGCCGCGCACGACGTGCTCTCCAAAATGTCGGACCTGGAGCGCGCCATCGACGCGCGGACCATCGTCGAACGGCTCACCGTCAGCAACCCGCAGCGCGATCAGACGGTCGCGCGGGCGAAGGAGCTGATGGATACTCAACTGCTCGCCATGGCCGACGATATCACGCGGCATCCCGAGATCGGATTCGAAGAGACACGCTCGGTCGGCATTCTGACCGATTATTTGAAGCAGCACGGCTTCGACGTGACCATGGGCGTGGCCAATCTGAAAACGGCGTTCATCGCGCATTATAAAGGCAACAACGGCTCGCCAAATCTGGGCGTGATTCTCGAATACGACGCGCTGCGCGGCACCACGCGCGCGTTTCATGGCGATCAGCACAGCGCGCAGGGTCCGGTGGGGATCGCGGCGGCGGTCGCGATTACGGAGCTGCTTCAGAAAACGCACCTGCCCGGCAGCGTGACCGTCATCGGCACGCCGGGGGAAGAAATGATGCCGCCGAACGCGAAAACGGTGATGTTCGATGCCGGCGTGTTCAATGGAATCGATATTCTGGTGCGCAGCCATTCCACCAGCCAGACGTCGCGCGCCGCGCCGGGATTCGGAACGTGCTGTTTGAACATCGACGGCGTGAAATATATTTTCAGCGGCGCGCCGTCGCACCAGATGACGCCGTGGGCCGGGCGCAACGCGCTTGAAGCGGTGATTCACCTGTTCGAGAATGTCGACGCGATGCGCTCGACCATCCGTCCGGAGGCGAGAATCCAGGGTGTGATCACCGAAGGCGGCGCGGCGCCGAACGTGGTGCCGGATCGCGCGGTCGCGGATTTTTATATTCGTTATCCCGATGAGGTTTATCTCGCGCAGGTGCGCCAGGACGTCGATAATGCGGCGCGCGCGGCGGCTTTGGCGACGGGAACGAAAGTCAAGATCGACGCTTACGGCCACGATCGCGATGGAATTTCGGTGGCGTCGCTTGATGAGCTGGCGTTCGCGTACATGAAGAAGTACGGCGCGACGAAGGTCAATGCGGAACCGGCCAAGCCGGCGGGCTACGAGGAAACCGGCAGCGTGTCGAGCGCGATTCCGGGCGTCGGATTCCAGGCCGCCACGTCGAACTGGGCGAATCACACTTATGGGATGGAAGCCGACGCGGTGACCGAGGTCGGGCATTCCGGATTCAACGTGGATGCGCAGGCGATGACGGCGCTGCTGTACGATTATCTGACGCATCCCGATTATCGCGGCGAAGTGAAGCGGGAATTCGAAGGGATTCAGAAATTGTTTGCCGAATACAAGGAGTCGCTGGGGAAGGTGTACGCGATTCCGAACGTGCCGGACCCGAAGTAGCGTACGCCGTCAGGCTTGCGATATTCGCGGCGCAAGGTCGAGCCGTCGCGAGCACACGCCTGGCGTCTTATGCCACTACTTCGCTCGGCGGCGCATTCCGGCGCGAGCTTCGTCTTTCATTTCGCGTTCGCGCTCCGATTCGCGTTTGTCGTGTAACTTTTTGCCGCGGCCGATGGCGATTTCGAGCTTCACCAGGCCGTCTTTCAGATAAAGCCTGGTCGGAACCAGCGTCAGACCTTTTTCCCGCGTCGCGCCGAGCAGCTTGTCGATCTCCTTGCGATGCAGCAGCAGCTTGCGCCGGCGCGTCGGCTCATGGTTCATGATGTTGCCGTGCGAATATTGGCCGATGTGCGCGTTCACCAGCCAGGCTTCGTTGCCGGTGACCTCGGCGAAGGCTTCTTTTAGCTGAATTTTGCCGTCGCGCGCCGATTTCACTTCGGTTCCGGTGAGCACCAGGCCGGCTTCCATGCGGTCCGACAGGTGGTAGTTGTGGCCGGCGGAACGATTATCGCTGAGGATTTTGATTTTCTGTTCCACGCTCGGAAACCGAACTGCGTCAATGTTTTCGGAGGTCTTTGGACTCAAGTTTATCACGGCCCCCGCCTGCATTCTGTAACCTGATGAAGCATAACTACTTACGTGTAATCCTCGCGATACTGACCATTGCCTTCGTCCTGGTGGGGACGGTGGAAGCGAAAAGCAAGGCGGATAAGTTATTCGCCCTGGGTCAGGCGGCCGAAGCGAAACAGGACTGGGATAAAGCCCTCGATTACTATCTTCAGGCCCTCGATTTGAAACCGGGCGACGCGCAGTACACCATGTCGATGCGCCGGGCGCGGTTCCAGGCTGGCGCCAAGCACATGAACCAGGGCGTGAAGCTGCGCGAGCAGGGAAAACTGGAGCCGGCGCTGGCCGAGTTTCAGAAGGCGCTGATCGCGGACCCGTCGTCGTCGATCGCGGTCGATGAGATCAAGCGCACCACGCTGATGATTCAGAACGCGAAGCCGGGCGAATCGTCGAGCGAGCTCGCGCTGACGCCGATTGAAAAGGCGCGCCGCGCCGATGAACAGCGCATCGATTCCATTTTGGGCCCGCCGGAGCTCGACCCGGTGCTGCGCAGCGTCGGCCCCCTGAAAATGAATAATCAGCCTCCGAAAATTCTGTATGAAACGGTGGGCAAGCTGGCCGGCGTGAACGTGCTGTTCGATTCGCAGTACACCGCGCCGTCGCGCGGCTTCAACGTGGAATTTCCCGCGATTACGCCGGAGGAAGCGTTCAACTATCTGGCGATCATGACCCACACGTTCTGGAAACCGATTTCGAAAACGGCGATTTTCGTCACCGAGGATAATCCCACCAAGCATCGCGATTACGACGACGAGGTGGTGAAGACGTTCTACATCACCAACGCGACCAGCGTGCAGGAATTTCAGGAAATCGCCACGGCGATCCGCACCGTCGCCGACATCCGCCGCGTGTTTACCTACAACGCGCAGCATGCCATGGTGGTGCGCGGGTCCGTCGACGCGGTCGCGCTGGCCGAAAAGCTGGTGCACGATCTGGACAAGCCCAAGGCTGAAGTGGTGGTGGACGTGATTGTCATGCAGGCCAGCAGCTCGCGAACCAAAGCGCTGGGCATGAGCCTGGTGAACGCGTCCGGCACCGGTGGTTTGAGTATCCCGTTGGCCTTCAATCCGACCAATGCGGTGACGCTCAGCGGCACCACCGGAACGGCCACCGGCACCGGCACCACCACTACTACGACCACCACAACCACGGGCACCACCGGCACCACCGGCAGCTACATCGCGCTGAACCAGCTCTCGCACCTGAACTCCGGCGATTTCGTCACCTCGCTGCCGGGCGGGCTGTTGAACCTGATGCTCACCGACAGCAAAACCAAGGTGCTCGATTCGCCGACGGTGCGCATGTCGGATGGCATGAAGGCGGATCTGAAGGTCGGCCAGCGCATCCCCTACGCCACCGGCAGTTATCAGCCGGGCGTGGGCACGGTGGGCGTGAGCCCGCTGGTTTCGACGCAGTTCAACTATATCGACACCGGCGTCGAGCTGACCATTCAGCCGACCGTGCATTCCGACGATGAGGTGACCTTGCACGTCGAAGTGAACGTATCGAGCGTGGCGTCCTACAACAATATCGGCGGCATTTCCCAGCCGGTGATCGGACAGAATAAGAACACCGCGGATCTGCGGCTGCGCGATGGCGAAGTGAGCATCCTGGGCGGCGTCACCCAGATGTCGGATTCGAGATCGGTGAGCGGAATTCCGGGAATTACCAGCATCCCGGTGCTGGGCAGTGTGCTGGGCGGCAGCCTGAGCACGGACAAGGAAGCGAGCGATCTGCTGATCGCCATTATTCCGCACATCGTGCGCACGCCGAATTACACCGCGGAAAATCTGCGCGGAATCTACGCCGGCAGCGATCAGACGGTGAAGCTGTACTACGCGCCGGAGCCGGAGCCGAAACCGGCCGCGCCCAAGCCGGCCGCGGCGCCCGCCAGGCCCGAAGCGGTTCAGCCGCCGGTGACCGGACCGCGCATCGAGTTTGTGCCGACGGCGGCGCAGGTGACGGCGGGAAGTCCGCTGACGGTCAGCTTGAGGGTGGACGACGCGAACGATCTGTTCTCGGCCACGCCGATCCGCATCAAATACGATCCGGCGCGTCTGCGATTGAACGACATGGTGGCCGGCGATCTGCTGGCGCAGGGCCGGGTGTCGGTGTCGTCGGTGAAGGACATTCGCAACGACGCGGGCGAAGGAACCATCACCATTGCGCGCCCGCCGGGGTCGCCCGGGGTGAAAGGCGCGGGCACGATCGTGACGCTGAGTTTTGTCGCCGTGGGCAAAGGTCCCACCACGGTGACGCTCGATAACTCGATGCTCAAGGATTCCAAGGGCGGCATCATTCCGGTGAAGCTCGGGTCGCTCACGGTGACGGTACAGTAGAAGAAGGAGTCAGAAGTCAGGAGCCGGAATGAAACGCGGTGAGCGGGGTTTAACGCTGATTGAATTGATCGTCGCGTTCACGATTCTCTCTCTGCTTACCACCATGGCGGTGCCGCTGGCGCGCTACCGGGTGCGGATCGAGAAGGAACGCGACCTGCGTTACGCCTTGAAAGAGATCCGCGATGCGATCGACCGCTATAAAGATACGGCCGATACGGGAAAAATCGAAGTGAAGCTGGGAACCGACGGGTATCCGGAATCGCTGCAACAGCTGGTTGACGGCGTGAAGCTGCTGCAATCGGCGGAGGGGAAGAAAATCAAATTTCTGCGCCGCATCCCGATCGATCCGATGACCAACAGCAAGGATTGGGGTCTGCACAGCGATCAGGACGATCCCGACGCCCAAAGCTGGGGCGGCCAGAACGTGTTCGACGTCTACACCAAGAGTTTGGAGAAAGCGCGCGATGGAACCCCGTATTCGCAGTGGTAAGTGGCATAAGCCGCCGGGTTTGTGCGGTTCGCAGCGCAACTCCGAGGGCTACACGCTCATTGAATTGATGATCGTGATGGCGATCATCTCCATTCTGATGGCGATCGCCGTTCCGCTGTATCAGAAATCGCTGATCCGCAGCAAGGAAAGCATTCTTAAAAACAATCTGTTCACGCTGCGGACCGTCATCGACGAATACACCTTCGACAAAAAGAAAGCGCCGCAGAACCTCCAGGATCTGGTGGATCAAGGCTACCTGCGCGAGATTCCCTACGACCCGATCACCGGCAGCAATAACACCTGGAAGGTGACCATGGAAGACGCGCTGACCGCGGTGGATCAGACCGATCCGGGAATTTGGGACGTGCACAGCGGCTCGGATCAAAAAAGCTTAGACGGTTCGATGTACTCGGACTGGTGATTTAAAAAATCCAGCCTCGGTCTTCTTTCGGCAGTCCCGATGATCCGCCGCAAACTTTGGCCGCGCCCGTTCGGTGGTGAAAAAGGGGACAGACCGCTCTGTCCACGGCCATGGTCGCACGCGGCATGAATAACTTACAGGCGGGGACAGAGTAGTCTGTCCCCTTTTTCAGCACCCTGTTAATGTAGCCGGTTAACCGTCCTGCGCCAGAAGCCGACCAGCACGCTGCCGATCAGAATCAATCCCGCCGATAAACCCATCCACAACCCCGGCGCGCCCAGCCCGAAATGAAAACCCAGCAGCACACCGAGCGGCAATCCGATCACCCAGTATCCGGTGAAATGGCAGATCATCGGGGTGCGCGTGTCGCCCGCGCCGCGCAGCGCTCCGGTGGCCACCACCTGGAATCCGTCGAATAATTGAAAAAACGCGGCGACGCGCAGCAGCGTGACTCCGGCCGCGATAATCGCCGCTTCCGGCGTGAACAATTCGGCGATCAGGCGCGGCGCGAGGAGCAGCGTCAGCGCGCAGCAGCTCATTACCGCGGCGCCCATCGCCAGCGCGGTCCAGCCGGAGCGCGCCGCACCCGCCGCATCGCCGCGTCCGATCGCCTGGCCCACGCGAACCGCCGCGGCGGAGCTGATTCCCAGCGGCAGCATGTACGTCATGCTGACCGTTTGCAAGGCGATCTGATGGCCGGCCAGAGCGGTCGCGCTGAGCCGGCCGATCAACACCGTGACCGTCGAGAACACGGCGATTTCAAATCCCATCTGCGCCGCCGCGGGAAAACCGAGACCGATCAGCGCGCGAATCCGGCGCAAATCCGGGCGCCAGGAAATTTTGGCGAGCCCACGATTTTCGCGCCAGGCAACCAACGCAAGCAGGGCCATCATGTACGCGCGCGAAACGCAGGTGGACCATCCCGAGCCCACCGCGCCCAATCGCGGCGCGCCCAGATTTCCGAACACGAAAACCCAGTTGCCGAAAAGATTTACGAGATTCGCCGTCAGCAGCGTGAACATGATCGGCCGCACCACGTTGATACTTTGCAGATAACGGCGCAGAGCGAAGAAAATCAGCAGCGGCGCGGCGCTCCAGTTGAGCGCGCGCATGTACGGCTGCGCCTCGGCGAGCACGCCGCGATTGATGCCCATCAGGCCGAGCAGCGGAATGATTGCTTCCACTACCAGCATCACCGGCAGGATCAGGAACAACGCCAGCCATAAACCCTGCACTGCCCAGCCGCGGCCCTGCTCGCGGTCGCCCGCGCCGAAGGCCTGCGCCACCAGCGTATCCAGGCCGAGCAGCAATCCTCCCGCGAAAATAGCGACGGTATAAAACGTGGTGGTTCCGATGCTGACCGCGCCGATCGCGTCCGCGCTCACCCGGCCGACGGCCATGGTGTCGACCACGCCCATCAGCATCCAGCCCACCTCGGCCGCCACCAGCGGCGCGGCCAGATGGATCATCGCGCGGATCTCGGCGCGGTCGGTTATGGCCAGGGCCGATTTGAGCGTTGCGGGAACCACAATACAGAGTAACCTTGCTACAATGTCGATCGATGGGCAGCACGGTCGTCGCCCGGATTCCCAGGGTTTTGGCGCGTTATGCGGTGGCGGTGGCCGCTTTGGGCGTGGCCGCGGGGCTGACGCTGGTCATTTTACGCTTCCATCTGCCGCGGCAGTTGATCAATTACGGATTTCTCATCGTTATTTTCGGCAGCGCCTATTGGGGCGGCTACGGACCGGGCCTTTTTACGACGCTAACCACCGTGCTCGTCGGACCGTACCTGGTTCTTTCCAGTTATTCGATCCGGCATCCGAACCAGCACGGCACCATGTGGGGCCTTCCCGAAATCGTGCTGCTGTCGCTGCTGGTGAGCTGGATGGCCGCGGCGCGCAACCGCTTACGGGAAGCCAATGAGCGGCTGGACGAGCGCGTTCGCCAGCGCACGGCGGAGCTGGAGCGCGCCAACATCGCCTTGCAGGAGCACGAACTGCTGTTGATCCGCCAGGCCGAGGAACTGTCCCAATCCAACGCCGATCTGGAACAATTCGCCTACGTCGCCTCGCACGATCTTCAGGAACCGCTGCGCATCATCGCCATTTATACCGAGCTGCTGCGCAAACGATCCGCGGGCCGGCTGGACGAGGAGTGCTCGAAATTCATGCAAACCGTGCTCGACGGCGTGCGGCGCATGGAGCGCCTGGTTCACGATCTGCTGACCTATTCCCGCACCATTCATTCGGAAAAGGCGGAGCCGGTTGAGACCGATTCGGCGGATGCATTACGCGCCGCGCTGATGAACCTGGAGCCGCAGATCAAATCGACCGGCGCTGCGATCCACTTCGACGGACTGCCGCAGATTTCGGGCGACCGGCTGCAACTGATGCAGATTTTCCAGAACCTGGTGGGCAACGCGCTGAAATATCGCAGCCATCAGCCGCCGCGCATCGAAGTGACAGCGGCGCGCAACGGCGGCGAATGGATTTTCTCGGTCAGCGACAACGGCATAGGCATTCACCCCGATTATCATGAAACGATTTTTCGCCCGTTCAAGCGTCTGCACGGCCAGCAGTATCCGGGCAGCGGCGTCGGGCTGGCGATTTGCCGGCGAATTGTCGAACGGCTGGGCGGGCGGATCTGGGTGGAATCGCAGCCGGAGTGCGGCGCGACGTTTCATTTTGCGGTCCCCAACGCGCCGGCGGCGAAACCGCAGGTCTCTGGCGCGTCCCTCGGCTTTGAAAGCGGCGCCCGTCAAGGTGGAGATTAGATTCAACATCCCGCCCTCCGGCCAAAATCCGCTGTGCAAGCCCCCAGTTATGGCGGGGGCGGCCTCAGCACCAAAACGTAGATTCCGCATTCTGAAGTTGTTATACTTGTGATTTAGCACAAGCTCGGCGGCTTCGAGCCGGTCACAAGCGGGGCGTTATTCGCAAGGTTGGGTTATGTTTTTTCACGTTCGCGATCTGGAACTGCGCCCGGCCCACTTTGACGCCGATTTTCCTCCGGGGAAAATTGAATTTCTGGATCCGAAGCTGCGCCAGACCGGGGATTTGAAAGCCACCGGAAAGGTCGAGCTGGTCACCGGGTCGTTGGGCGAGATTCGCGTGAAGGGCCATGTCGCGGTGCGAATGGAAGCCGATTGCGACCGGTGCCTGGAAAGCGCGCGTTTTCCGCTCGAATCGGATTTTGAGCTGTATTATCGCCCGGTCGCCGAAGGATATGGCGAAGAGCTGGCCATCGACCAGAGTGAAGCGGAGATGGGATTTTACGAAGGCGACGGAATCGCGCTCGAAGACGTGTTGCGCGAGTATGTTCTGCTGGCGCTGCCGATGCAGCGGATTTGCAGCGAGTCCTGCAAGGGAATTTGCCCGGTGTGCGGGCAGAATCGGAATCAAGAAGAATGCGGCTGCCACGCGGAAGCTGTCGATGACCGCTGGGAGGCGCTGCGAAATATAGGGAAATAGACCTTCATGCCTAATCCAAAACGACGCCATTCCAAGCGCCGCACCTCGGCGCGACGCACTCACGACTCTTTGCAGCGCTCCATTCTGGCCGAATGCCCCAATTGCCATGAGCCCAAGCTGCCGCATCGCGTCTGTCCTCATTGCGGAAAGTATAAAGGACGGGAAGTGATCGAGGTCGCCGAAGAATAACCCTTCGCCTCAGCCATGACCACGATCGCGGTCGACGCAATGGGTGGCGATCATGCCCCCAAGTCGGAAGTCGAAGGCGCAATTCGGGCCGCAACGTCGCTCAATGTAAGTGTGATGCTGGTCGGCCGCGAAGATGAGCTGAAGCGCGAGCTGGAGCTTCATCCAACAGCCCGGGAGTTGCCCATCCGTATCCATCACGCCAGCGAAGTGGTGACGATGGAGGATTCGGCGGCCAAATCGATTCGCGGAAAGAAAGATTCTTCGATCCGCGTGGCCTGCCGGCTGCAATTGAGCGGGGAAGTCCAGGGAGTCGTTTCGGCGGGCAATACCGGCGCGTGCATGGTGACCGCCAAAACCGTGCAAGGAATGATCCGCGGCGTGGATCGTCCCGCGCTGGCTTCGGCCTTTCCGACGATTCTCGGCAAGCCGGTGATTGTGGTCGACGTGGGCGCAAATGTCGATTCGACGCCGGAAATGCTGGCGCAGTTCGCGGTGATGGGGGAGATTTATTCGCGCATCATTTTCAAAAATCCGGCGCCGAAGGTGGGCCTGCTGTCGATTGGCGAGGAGGAACACAAAGGCAATATTCTGACCCGCGCGGCCACGCCTCTATTTAAAGCTTTACCTATTAATTTCATCGGAAATGTCGAAGGACGGGACATTTATACTGGAATTGTCGACGTGGTGGTGTGCGACGGGTTCATCGGGAACGTGGCCTTGAAGGTTTCCGAGGGCCTTGTCGACATGATTAAGAATATGCTGCAAGAGTCTCTGGCAGAGACAGTTACGCGGAAGCTCGGCTATGTTCTTTCGCGCGCGGCCTACCGGGATTTCCGTAAACGCGTCGATTATTCCGAGTACGGCGGCGCACCGCTGCTGGGGGTGAAAGGCGTGAACATCATTTGCCACGGCCGGTCGAACGCCAACGCGATCAAAAACGCGATCCGCGTGGCGGCCGAATTCGCCGAGGGCCGGATCAATGAAAAAATCGCAGCCGAGCTGGATGGCGCCGCATCTTCGAAAGTAGCCGGAAAATGAAGCGGGCAATATTGGCAGCGGGTGTCTGTTTGCTGGCTCCTGTTTTCGGAGCCAAGCTCGATCCGGTGCAGTGGAACTTGAATTCTGATCAGGCGAAAGCGGCTCCAGGATCCAGCGTTACCTTAAAATTAACTGCGCAACTTCAAACAGGATGGCATCTTTATTCTCTGACCACCCCTGCCGGCGGCCCCATTCCGACCACGGTGAAACTGACCGACAATCCAGCGATTGACAGCTTCAAGCTGTACCAGCCCAAGCCTGAGCGGAAGTTCGATCCGAACTTCAATTTAGATACGGAAACTTTTGAAAATCAAGTTGTTTTCTGGATCACCGCGAACCTCAAAAAGGACGCGCCGGCCGGTTCCGCCGATCTGACCGCCGAGGTGCGATACCAGAGCTGCAACGACAAAGTGTGCCTGCCTCCGAAAACCAAAACCGCTTCGTTCACGCTGGCGGTTGATCCGTCGGCAGCGGCAGCGGCGGCGTTTGTGGTTCCGGCCGGATACGCTTTAATCGGTCCGGTCGCGCCGGCGGCGCCGGACAAATCAGTGACTACGGTTCAAGCGACCTCGGACAACATTTGGGCATTTTTATTGACCGCCTTCGGGTTCGGGCTCGCGACGATCTTCACGCCCTGCGTTTTCCCGATGATCCCGATGACGGTTTCGTTTTTCCTGAACCAGCGCGGCGGGATCGGGCAGGCGCTGGTGTTTTCGCTGGGAATCATCGTGCTGTTTTGCGCGCTCGGATTCGGCGTGGCTGCGGCCGTGGGACCGTTCGGGGTGGTGCAGCTGGCATCGAACCCGTGGGTCAACGGATTCATTGCGCTGGTGTTCGGAGTTTTCGCGCTGAGCTTGTTGGGCGCCTTCGAAATCACGCTGCCGTCGAGTATGCTGACCAAGCTCGATTCAGCGTCGCGGCGCGGCGGATATTTTGGCACGCTGCTGATGGGCGTAACCTTCACGCTGACCTCCTTCGCCTGCATCGGACCGTTCCTGGGCACGATTCTGTTCGCGTCGGTGCAGCAGAAAGGCGCGCAGCCGGTGCTCGGCATGGCGAGCTTCGCCACCGGCCTGGCGCTGCCGTTCTTTTTCCTGGCGGCGTTTCCGTCGTATTTGAAAAAGCTGCCGAAAAGCGGCGGATGGCTGGCGCGGGTGAAGGTGGTGATGGGATTCGCGGTGCTCGCGTTCATGCTGAAGTACCTGAGCAACGTCGATCTGGTGCTGCAAACCAACTGGCTGACGCGGGAACGATTTCTGGCCGCGTGGTTCGTGCTGTCCGCGATGGCGGGACTGTATCTGCTCGGCCTGCTGCATCTCGAAGGCGTCGAACCGGGCGAGCATCTGGGCGTGGCGCGATTATTGACGGCCAGCGCGATCCTGATTTTCGCGTTCAGTCTGCTGCCCGGGATGTTCGGCGCGCCGTTAGGCGATCTGGACGCGTTTGTGCCTCCGCCGGCCGCGAATGAAGCGGGAGCGCAGGCGCAAGCCGGTCAAATATGGATGAAAAACCAGTATCGCGAGGCGCTCTCTTTGGCGAAGCAGCAGAACAAACACGTGCTGGTCGCGTTCACCGGCTATGCCTGCACGAATTGCCACTGGATGAAGGCCAATATGTGGCCGCGTCCGGAGATCGCCGACGCGATGAAGGATCTGGTGCTGGTGGAGCTTTATACCGACGGAACGGACAAAGAATCCGCGGAATTTCAGAAGCTCGAAGAAGACAGATTTCAGACCACGGCGATTCCTTACTACGCGATTATGGACGCGGATGGCAAGGTGATCGCGAGGCTGGAGGGACGGTCGACGGATGAGAAGCAGGTGCTTCAATTCGTGAAGTCGCGGGGGTAAATTGTGACGCTCGACGAACTGCGCGCGACCCAGCGGGAGGCCATTCTGGCCATCGCCCGGCGGCACGGCGTGACCAGCGTTCGGGTGTTCGGGTCATTCGCGCGCGGTGAGGCTCGTCCGGATAGTGACCTCGACCTGTTGATCGAAGCCGGGCCGGCGACTAGCGCATTTTTCCCAGGCGGGTTGATTACAGACCTCGAAGAGGCGCTTGGACGCAAGGTCGAGGTGGTGGAAGAGCCGGGTCTGCACCCGCTCATTAGACGCAGCATCCTCAAAGAGGCCGTCGCGCTTTGAAGAGCGATTTTTTTTACATTGCCCACATCTTGGAATGTGTGGAGCGCATCGGGACGTATTGCGCCGGCGGCGAGGCGGAATTCTTCGCGAGCGAGATGGTGCAGGATGCGGTGCTGCGGAATTTGCAGGTTCTGGCAGAATCCTCGCAGCGAGTTTCGGAAGAGCTGAAAGCACGGTACAGTCGAGTCGATTGGCGCGGGCTTTCCGGCTTTCGCAACGTGGTCGTGCACGATTATCTTGGCATCAACACCGCCAGAATCTGGCACATCGTTTCCGTGGATCTGGCGGAGTTGAAGCGGCAGATGCTCGAAATCTCGAATGAGTTAGGACGCAGCGCGACGTAGCGGATCGGTTACGCGGAAGGCTCGCGTTACTGATACCCTGTACACTAGCTTCAATGTACCGCGCTGTCGTCGCTCTTTTGGTGGCCGTTCCGGCTTTTTCCCAAGCCCCCATCCGAGGTTTCCCCTCCGACCAGTGGAAACCCGAGCACGACCGCGAACAGCAGCTTCAGGCCATGCCGTCGCCCGAACGCATCCGCATTTACATGGAGCGCATAGCCGCCAGACCGCATTACGCCGGATCGGCAGGAGACAAGGCTGTCGCCGAGTACGCGGCCGGTCTGATGAAAGAATGGGGACTCGACGCGCATATCGAAATGTTCGAGCCGCTGCTTCCCTACCCCACCGCGCGATCGCTCGAAATGGTGGCGCCGGTGAGGTATCGCGCGGAATTGAGGGAACCGGCGATTGCTGGAGATGATTTCACCGCGGAAACCGGCCAGCTCCCGACGTTCAATGCGTATTCGGCTTCGGGCGACGTGACCGCGCCGCTGGTCTACGCTAATTTCGGCACACCCGCCGATTACGATTATCTGCGGCAGCAGGGTGTCGAGATCAAGGGTAAAATCGTCATCGCGCGCTACGGGCGCATCTGGCGCGGCGCCAAGGTGGAGCTGGCCGCGCAGAATGGAGCCGTCGCGTGCCTGCTCTACTCCGATCCGCACGAGGACGGCTATTTTCAGAACGACGTTTATCCCAAGGGTCCCATGCGGCCGGCCATGGGAGTGCAGCGCGGCAGCATCCTGGCGATGACCATTTATCCTGGCGATCCGCTGACGCCAGGCAGGCCGTCGATCAGCGATCAGCCGCGCCTTGATCGCGCGGACGCGGTCACGCTGCCGAAGATTCCGGCGATGCCGTTATCGTACGGCGACGCGAAACCGCTGCTGGCGCAGTTAGGTGGTCCGGTGGCGCCGGAGGCCTGGCGCGGCGCGCTGCCGGTGACCTATCATTTGGGGCCCGGTCCGGCGACGGTGCATCTGAAGCTCGATTTCGACTGGACCAACAAACCGGCGCGCGACGTGATCGCGACCATCCCCGGCTCCGTTTATAAGGACCAGTGGATTCTATTCGGCAACCATCACGACGCCTGGGCCACCGGCGCAAGCGATCCGGTGAGCGGAGCCTCGGCGCTGCTCGAGACCGCGCGCGTTTTAGCCGCGCTGCGCAAACAGGGATGGCAGCCGAAGCGGACCATAATACTCGCGCTGTGGGACGCGGAAGAATTCGGCCTGGTCGGGTCCACCGAGTGGGTGGAAAAACACGAAGACGAGCTGGAGCGCGAAGCCGCCGTTTATATCAACTCCGATACGAACGGACGCGGATCCTTCGGCGCCGGAGGGTCGGCCACGCTCGAAACGTTCCTGCGCGAAATTCTGCGCGAAATTCCGGATCCGGAAACGAGCCGGCCGCTGGTCGAATCGCGCGGCGAATTTCATTTAAGCTCGCTTGGCGCGGGTTCGGATTACGTGGCGTTTCTCGATCACGCCGGGATTGCCAGTTTGAATGTCGGATTCGGCGGCGCCGATTCGGGCGTTTATCACTCCAATTACGACACGGTCGATTGGTACCGGCGATTTTCCGACGGCGATTTTACCTATGAGAGAGCGCTTTCGCAATTGACCTCGACGGCGATGCTGCGGCTGGCGGACGCTCCGGTTTTGCCGTTCGATTTTCGCACCCTGGTGCACAACATTCATCGCTATCTGGAGGAAATTCAAAACAGCGCCGCCGATTTTCGCGACGTGCACCTGCAGCTCGCCCGGCTGCACCTGGCGGCGAAGGCATACGAGCAGGTACTTTCTTTGGCGATGAAGCATCCGGTCGATGCGGAACGTCTGCGGCGTGTCAACGTTCTGCTGGCTCGCGCCGAGGGCGCTTTGCTCTTGCCCGACGGCTTGCCGCGCCGCGAATGGTATCGCCATCAGATTTACGCTCCGGGAAGGTACACCGGATATGCGCCGAAAACGCTGCCTGCCGTGCGCGAAGCGATGGAAGCGCACAATTGGGATGAAGCGAATGAGCAGGCGCGTCGATTGGCGACGGCGCTGAAGGCCATGGCGGACCAGGTGGAGCAAGCCGCGCAAGCGCTGCGGGAGTAAACGCGCGGTCTGCTAATACTGATCGAGCCCCTCGGTCAATTCGACGTAGGTGCCAAAAGGGTCGGTCAAAAACGCGATGGCGATTCCGGCCTTGGGCACCTTGCGATACGGAATGTCGAGCTTCACGCCACTGGCCTCCAGACGCTTGCAGAACGCTTCCAGGTTTTTCACTTCAAACCCGATGTGATCCGTGGACGTTCCCTTGGTGCCCACCGTCGGCGGATTGCGCGTCACCCCAAACGTCAGATTGATGCCGGGCAGGTTCGCTGCGTCGTGGGAGCCGCGTTTCTTGATCACCGCGCCGAAATTTTTCGCGTACCAGGCCTGCAATTTAAGCTGATCGCCGGCGGCGTTCATGAAATGCAGATGATAAGCGACGGCCGGCACGGTCTGCGAGACGTCTTCCTGCAATTCGATTTTCACTTCGTCGGGTCCGATGACGTAGGCGTTGGGAAAACCTTCGGTGCCCTTGAATTCGCGCTCGATTTTGTAGCCGTCCGCGCGTAACCGCGCCACCAGTTTGGACGTGCTCGGAACCTTGAAACCGAAATGGTCCATCGACGTTCCTTCGGCGCTGCGCGTGTAGGGCCGCTGGTTCAGCAGAATCAGCATGCCGGGGACTTTCACGCCGGTGAGGCCCGCTCGGGCGAGCGGCACCGCGCCGAAATAGTCGGTCCAGAATTTTTTCTGAACTTCAATATCTTTGACGTTCAAATGGACGTGGCCCATTGCCACGCCGAGCTCGTTCGGCGCGGCGAGCTGCGCGCTTACCGGGACGCAGAGGGCGATCGCGGTCAACATTGCCACGGTGGGGGCGAAAATCGGTTTCAAAGGAGTCATCGCAGGTGTAGTATACACCCGGAATGAACGCGGCCGGAGGCCCGGCGAGCCGCAGGTGGTCAAGGCTTGACGCTCGCCAGGACCACCTTTTCAGCGTCTCTCAGCAGGACATCGATAGACACAAAGCCGCTATCCGTGAGCAGACCGACCCACTGCATGGGAGAGAGCCCGTCCCCGATGCGATTTTGACCGTCAGGCTCGCCGAGGAAGCCATAATCGTAGCCTATGAGAGCATTCACCCGCGACCAGAAGCGCCGCCAATCTTCGTACTTGTGCTGGCTGGGCTCTTCCTTTCGCCACGCGTCGAACCCGGACGCGAACGGCGGCTGCGCTCCGGCCGGTTCCATAAGCAGAAAAACGCCACCTGAGCGGAGCGACTGAAAGATGTCGCCGAAAAGTTTCGCGGCTCCCTCCAAGCTGAACCAGTGCGCGGCGTTGACGGCCACCACGACATCATAGTCGTCCGCCAAATCGCGACGCCAGTCTGGTTCCGACAGATCACGCACCCACGTCCGCCCGCCCAGACCATCGCGGCGATTGACCGCGCCGCACAGCGAGACAAAGAACTCATTCCGATCCACGAAATCGATCCGCGCCTGCGGAAATCGCGAGTGAATGGCGCGGCCTGCGTCGCCTGGCCCGCAGCCTGCGTCCAGAACCCGCAGGCTCTGGTCAATTGGAAACGGGATCGTGGCGCTGATCAGCTTCAGCGCGGCTGGCTTGGCGGTACCCTGCTCCACGCGCCACAAATCGAGCCATGCGTCGAGATCTTCGCCGCGAAGTTTATCCTCGATCTCGGCCTGTGTTGGGATTGCCATTGGTTTTTTCCTTTGCACTTTGCAAATGCACGGAGGCGCGGTTCCGGAGATCGCCGTGCACTTCGATACGCCTTGCAGCTACCCGTCCCATCGCCCATAGTGTGTCATACGGACGCATCCCGCTTCGAACGATCCGATAAAATTGAATTGCACATGGATAATCGCGGCATCGCCCGCCTGCTGCAGGAAACAGCGGACCTGATGGAGGTCGCGGGCGAGGATTCGTTTCGCATCCGCTCCTATCGCAACGCCGCCGCGGTGATCGAATCGCATCCCGAGCAGATTGCATCGCTCCTCAAAGATCCGGAGCGCAAAGTCACCGAGATCGCCGGCATCGGAAAAGGGATCGCCGCGGTGCTGGCGGAGATCGAACAGCGCGGCAGTTTCGAGCGGCGCGATGAGATGCTCGAAAAATATCCGGCCGGCGCGCTGGAGCTGTTGAAAATTCAAGGACTGGGTCCGAAGAGCATCCGTCTGCTGTTTGAAACCCACCGCTGCGCCACCATCGACGATCTGGAACGCTTGTGCCGCGAGCAGAAATTGCGCGAATTGCCGCGCATGGGCGCCAAGCTCGAAGAAAAAGTGCTGCGCTCGATCGCCAGTTATCGCCAGCGCGCCGGACGATTTTTGTTGAGCTTCGCGCAGGGCATTGCGGATGAGTTGACTGGATTCCTGGCCGCGCCGGATATCGACAAAATCACGCCGGCGGGCAGCTTGCGGCGCGGCCGCGAGACCGTCGGCGATCTGGATCTGCTGGTGACCGGCGCGGGCGCGGCCGGGGCGCTCGAAAAATTCGTGGCGCATCCCAAATGCCAGGAAGTGCTGGGACGCGGCGCCAACAAGGCGAGCATTCGTTTCGGTCACGAATCCCTGCAAGTGGACTTGCGCGCGCTGCCCGCGGAAAGTTACGGCGCGGCCTTGCAATATTTCACCGGCAGCAAGGAGCACAACGTCTCGCTTCGCCAGCGTGCGCAAAAAATGGGCCTGACCCTCAGCGAATACGCGCTGGCGCGCATCGAAACCAATGAGCGCGTCGCCGGCGCGACCGAGGAAGAAATTTACTCGGCGCTGGGCCTCGCCTGGATTCCGCCGGAATTGCGCGAAAATTGCGGCGAAATCGAAGCCGCGGCCGAAAATCGATTGCCGGAATTAATCGACGTGTCCGATATTCGCGGCGACCTGCACATGCACACCACCGAAACCGACGGCCGCGCGACACTGGAAGAAATGGCCGCGGCGTCGCGCGAGCGCGGCTACGAATACATTGCCATCACCGACCATTCGAAGGCTCTGGCGATGGCCAACGGTCTCGATGAGAAACGAGCGGTCGCCTTCGCGCACCAGCTTCGCGAGATGCGGTCGGCCGCGGGGATGCGCGTGTTTTCCGGAATCGAGTGCGACATCCGCCGCGACGGTGTGATGGATCTTGAAAATGACGCCCTGGCCGAGCTCGATTTCGTGATCGGCAGCGTCCACAGTTATATGAACCTGGAAGCCGCGGAGATGACGGACCGGTTGCTGCGCGCGCTCGAATGTCCTTATATAAAGGTGCTCGGCCATCCCACCGGGCGCGTGCTCCTCCATCGCGAGCCGTTTCCGTTCGATTGCGACCTGATTTTCAGCGAAGCCGCGCGGCGCAAGGTGTATCTGGAAATCAACGCCAGTCCGGAGCGGCTGGATCTCGGCTCGGCCATGATTCGCGCGGCGAAGGCCAAGGGCTGCAAGTTTGTCATTTCCACCGACGCGCATCATCCCAAGCATCTTCTGAACATGAGCTACGGAGTCCGCATGGCGCGGCGCGGCTGGCTGGAGCCGGGCGATGTCTTAAATACTCTGCCTTTATCCGAATTTGAAAACAGAATTCACAAAAAATGAAACTCATTTCTTCGAAAGAATTGATTGAAACACCGATTTTTCGGGTAACCTTCGATCATGCCGAAGATCCCGGCGGATTCGAGATTAAGCGCGCCATCGTGCAGCACGGCGGATCGGCGGTGATGATGCCGGTGGATGAAAAAGGCCGGATTCTATTGGTCCGGCAGTATCGTCTGCCGGCGCGGCAGTATCTGTGGGAGCTGCCCGCCGGACGCGTCGATGCAGGCGAAACGGTGCTTCAGGCGGCCCGGCGCGAATTACTGGAAGAAACCGGATATCGCGCAAAGAAGTGGCAAAAGATCGCCGAATTTTTTCCTAGCCCCGGATTTTTAGCGGAAAAGATGACGATTTTTCGGGCTACCGAACTGACCGCGGGCGAGGCCAAACCGATGGAAGACGAGCGCATCGAAACGCGCTGGTTCACCCGCCGCGAGCTTCAGGAATGGCTGCAAGCGGGAAAAATCAAAGACGGCAAGACGATGATCGGCCTCTGCCGCTATCGCGAGAAATCCTGACCAGCAAATTCGGTCAGGTTGCCTTGGACTTTGTGGGGCAGGCTTTCGGGCTGCGGCGGGCGCCCTCCTTCTAAAGGCGACCAGGCGGGCTTCGAGCCCGCCGCAGGCTGGGAGCCTGCCCCACCTGCCGTCGCGACTGATTGCACGGATTATCAGGCCAGAAGATTACGGGCTGGTCGAGCTTTTATGCCCCGCCAGCGCAATCGCCGCGGCCGCACCGGCGCCGCCCGCGATTCCAATAAAAATCGCCGCCTTCGCGCCCGTCGACAATCCGCCGCCTCCGCCGCCGCTGCTGGGCGCAGGCGCGGCGGGCGCGTTCGCCGGAGCCGGAGCAGGGCTGGCCGCGCTCGCCGGAGCCTCCGTTCTCGCCTCCAGCACCGACGCGACACTCAAGCATCCGCCCTGCGATTCCTGTCTGATGGTCGCGACATTCAACACCACCGTCGCGATGCTCACTGCGGGCTTGCTTCCGCTCGCGGCGCCGGTCACGGTGACTCGGTTGCCGGTGTTCGAGGCCAGATTGATGCTGCCTTCAAGCTGCGCCACTTCCTGCGTATTCTCGTCCTGCAAAATAAAATGCCCATCCTTATATAACAGGCAGCCGGTGCGCGAAACGATGCCGCTCGACCCGGCCTGCATCGCAAAACTCATCGCGCGCCCTGCCGGAATCGAGGCCAGCAGCAAACCGGCCTGCGTGGTCACCCGCGCCGACCCGGCGAACGAAACCACCTCAATCCGATCGGTGATGCCCACGCGCACCCGCGCGCCGTCGGCCTTGATCTTCAATCCCGCCGCGTCGATTTCATACACCGACGGTGCGGCCACCTGTCCGACGCCGCGTTCGAGCAGCACGCGATGCTCCCACACCCGCGCCTTCGACTCCGCGCCAAGCTGCACCTTTACGCCGTTGCGCAGCGCCAGTTCCGACGATGCCTTCGCCGTCTCAATCGTCGAGCCGTCAAATAAAGTGGAGTTGCCCCACACATCGCTCGATTGCACGCTAAAATGACCGCTTGCAGTGGCGATGCCGATCACGGGAGCTCCCGCGAACGCCGCGCCTGTGGAAAAAATGGCGATGAGAAAAGTTCGAAGCACGTTAGATCGAGTATAAAGTCGGCGCGCCACGCGGGCAAGAAAAATTAACGCGGGAGCAGGAAAAATTGTTGTGATGCAGACGTATTACATCTCGCGAATCGGAGGTGTCGCGGCCATCGCCGCGCTGCTCGCCGCGGGCGTTTTCGCGATCGGGCGTGCCCGCGCCGATTTCCAGTTTCGCCAGCAATCGCCCGGCGCGGTCGCCCGCGCCGTCGCCCTGCAGCCAGGAAATACGGAATATCTCGCGCTGCGCGCTTTACAGATCGATTACGGCGGCGGCGATCCGCGCCCGCTGCTCCAGCGCGCAGCCGAGCTGAATCCGCTGAGTTCGGCGCCGCGCATTCGCCTGGGACTCGACGCGGAAATTCGCGGCGATTACGCGACCGCGGAAAAGTGGCTGCTCGATGCCGCGCGCATCGATCGCCAGTTTGAGCCGCGCTGGACGCTGGCGAATTTTTATTTCCGCCGCCAGGATCGCCAGGCGTTTTGGAAATGGATGCGCGAGGCGCTCGCAGTTTCCTACGGCGACCGTCGTCCCGCCTTCGAATTGTGCTGGCAGACGAGTACGGACGCGAACGAAATTTTATCGCGCGCGTTCAGCGGGCGGCGCGAAGCGCTCGCCGCGTATTTGGGATGGCTGCTCGAAACGCACCGCACGCAGGCGATCGCGCCGGTGGCCTTGAAACTCGCGCCGGACGCCGATGATCGCGCGCTGGTCCTTGCCGGCGACGATGCCCTGCTCGAATCCGGCGACGGGGCCGGCGCGCTGGCGTTGTGGCGCGCCATGGGCTTCGCCGCGCCCGGCGGTGTCTATCGCGGAAATTTCGGAGATTTCAAATCCCGCGCGGCCGGCCACGGCTTCGACTGGCGCTGGAACGAAACTGCGGGCGTCGTCCACGCCGAAATCGACGCGCCCCGCACCATGCATCGCATTTCGTTTGATGGAACTCAGCCGGAATCCTGCGAGTTGCTGCGCCAAACCCTACTGCTCAAACGCGGCGAGCATTACCGTCTGCGCTGGCAGGCCTCTGTCAACCAGATGGAATCGCCGACCGGAATCGAATGGCGCATCGGCGAAACGCACGCGGGCGTGGGGAACGGTACGGGTGAAATGGAATTCGTCGCGCCCGCCGATGTCGCGCAGTTGAACCTGGTCTACCAGCGTCCGAACGGCGAAGCTCGCGCGGAGGGAATGATCGAACTGTGGGGCGTGTCGATCCGCTAACCCCGTCTGCACCCTGCTAAGGCTGAATCACCTTCACCACAAAATAACTGACCTCGGCCGGCACCGTTTTAAACCAGTGCGGCGTCCCGGCTGGGATCACCATTACATCGCCCTTGCTCAGGTGATGCGTCTCGCCGCCGCGAATCTCGGTTCCGTGCCACTGGCCCGGCGAGATCACTTTCCCGCCGACCATGGTCCCGCCGGTGACGAACGTTGCCGTGCCGTCGACCACATAAAACACGTCGGTCTCTTTATCGTGTACTTCCACTTGGCCCGCCTTATCGCGATGCGAGCCGGAAACGCTGTAGGTGGCCCGTTTCAACAGCGTGCCGCCCTTGGCCAGCGCCGTAGCCACCTGACCGTGCCCAAAGAAAGCGACGCCTTCGGTTTCCGCGGCGTGCGTCAGAAAAATGCCGGCCGCCAGGCCGAGCGTCAGCGCAAGACAAAATTTCATAGTGGATCCTCCCGGAAAAGTCATCCGGAATTATATCCAACTATCCGCAGAAATGCCGGACCACCGATTCCAGATGGGCCACGCACTCCTCCAGCTCGGCCACCGGCACGAACTCGCCCGGCTTGTGGGCCATCGTCGCGTCGCCGGCTCCGAACACCACCATCTCCACTCCGCGTGTTCCCAGATGCGCGGCTTCGGTGCCGAAGGAAACCGTCGTCGCGCGGCGCCCGCTGAGTTTTTCAAGAAATGACGCCAGCTCGCGCGTGCGTGACGGCTCAAACGCCGGGTCCAGCCGCTTCACTTCCAGCCGCGCGTCCAGGCCCGGATGTTTTTTCTTCAACCCGTTGATTTCTTCCCGAATCAGCTCGCCCGCCCACCCGGCGTCCTGGCCCGGCACCGGACGCCACTCCACCGTGATGCGACATTCTCCCGGAATAATGTTTTTCGCAGACCCTCCGCGAATCAGCCCGGCGTTCAGCGTCGTGTAGGGCGGATCGAAATCGCGATTGCGCCGCGCCGCCAGTTTTTTTGCCACGCGATCCAGTCCCAGCACGATTCGCGCGGCATCGCTGATCGCGGACCGGCCCTTGCCGGGAAACGCGCTGTGCGCTTCGCGCCCGCGCACCGCGATTTCGGCCAGCGCGTAGCCTTTACCCGCGCGCACCGGCTGCAATCCGGTCGGCTCGCCGACGATGGTGTAGCGCGCGCGCACCGCTTTTTTCTTCGCCAGAAATTTCGCGCCCACGCAGCCAATCTCTTCATCGGCGGTCAGCACCACGGCCAGCGGTTTTTTGAGCTGCGTAGTGTCGATCCGCGAAACCACAGCCAGAATGCAGGCGAGAAATCCTTTCACGTCGCAGCTTCCGCGCCCGTACAATTTTCCCGCGCGGATTTTCGGGTTCACCGCTTCGCTCCAATCCGGCGCAAAAGGAACCGTATCGGTATGGCACACCAGCGCCAGCTCGGCCGCTGCGCGACCGCTGCGCGCGACGATATTCAGTTTCGCCGTCCCTGCCGGATCGGTATAAGGATAGCGGTCGATCTGCCAGCCCTCCAGGAATTTCAGCGCATAATTGATCACCGGAACATTGCTCAGCGAAGAGACAGATGGAATCGCCACTAAATCCCGAAGAATATTCGCAGCGTTTACCATAAAGTACGTTGTATTTTTTACAATTACTTGACTATTTGCTCCTGGAATCGCGGTCCGCTCCCGCGAAAAAACCACAGGATCGAGCCAGGAAGCGGCATCCGCGCCCGGCGCCAGGACTTAAACGATGGCGATGCAGTCGATTTCGACGCGCACGTCGCGCGGCAGCCGCGCCACTTCCACGGTGCTGCGGGCCGGCGAATTCTCGCCGAAATATCGCGCATAAATCTCGTTCATTTTTGCAAAATCGCCCATGTCTTTTAAAAATACGCTGGTCTTGACCACTCGCCCCAGCGACGATCCGCAGGCTTCCACCACCGCCTTCAAATTTTCGATCACGCGCTCCGTCTGCGCCGCCACATCGCCGTCGATCAACTGTCCCGTCGCCGGATCGAGCGCGATCTGTCCGCTCAGAAACGCGAACCCCTGCGCCACCACGGCCTGCGAATAAGGACCGATGGCTTTCGGTGCGTGCCCGGTCGAAATGGTCTGCTGCATGATGTTCTCCTGTTCAATTTAATTTAAATGTCCCGATAATTTCCGATAGATTACCGATTTTTTCCTGCTCTAAGAAACGGCCGAGTTCGCCGGCGATGCGCAGCGGAGCGGCCGGATCCCAGAAATTCGCCGTACCCACCTCCACCGCCGACGCTCCCGCCATCAGAAATTCCGCGGCATCGGTTCCGCTCGCGATCCCGCCCATGCCGATCACCGGAATCTTCACCGCTTGCGCCGCCTCGTAGACCATCCGCAGCGCGATCGGTTTAATCGCCGGTCCCGAAAGACCGCCGAATCCCGCGCCGATCCGGGGCCGCCGCGTGCGCGGCTCGATCGCCAGCGCGATAAACGTATTTACCAGCGAGATCGCGTCCGCGCCCGCCTCCGCCGCCGCGCGCGCCAGCGGTTCGATCCGCGCCACGTTCGGCGACAGCTTCACGATCAGCGGCCGTTTCGCCACCGCGCGCACCGCCCGCGTCACTTCCCCGAGCAGCGCCGGATCGCTCGAAAAATAGATCCCGCCGTGCCTGGTATTCGGACAGGAAACGTTCAGCTCATACCCGGCGAGGCCCTCGGCGTCTTCGAGAACGCGCGCCACTTCGACGTAGTCCTCCACCGCGTAGCCGAAAATGTTGGCGAACACCGTAACCCCGGCAAGCTGCGGCAATTTATCGCGCACGAAGGCCCGCACGCCGATATTCTGAAGCCCGATCGAATTGATCATGCCGGCTTCGGTTTCATAAATTCGCGGCGCCGCGTTGCCCTCCATCGCTTCCCGCGAAAGTCCCTTCACCACGATCCCGCCGAGCGCCGCCAGATCCACCAGTTCCTTAAATTCGACGCCATATCCGTACGTCCCCGACGCCGCCAGCACCGGATTCTTAAGGGAAATGCCGCACACGAAAGTGGCTAGCCGCACAGACATTTTGTCACAGGATACCAGCCGCTGAGCGCTTGAGGAAACGAGACTTGCG